>SAMEA104315427__coassemble_691_pt1 | contig 25076 bp, 22 predicted proteins | sample SAMEA104315427__metabat2_low_PE_034 | metagenome-assembled genome bin SAMEA104315427 (sample SAMEA104315427) | gut metagenome | biome: Monkey gut; feature: monkey-associated habitat; material: faeces | place: China | collected 2013 | reverse complement strand
ATTGCGTACCCCGCCCGGTGCTGTGGTTTAGGGTTGGTTAGGGCAAGGCTCCCCTTGTTGCAAGGGGAGCTGTCGGCGAAGCCGACTGAGGGGATAAACCGTGACGGGACAATCCCTTCGTCAACGCTTCGCGTTGCCACCTCCCTTTACACAAGGGAGGCTTTGGTATGCGCCCCTACAACCGTCTACCGTTCTTTTTTCGTCCCGCCGCTTACTCCCCCGTCTGCGGCACGGGGATGATCTGGTCGCCGAAGACGATGTGATCCACCTGGGTCACGTCGATGGGCGCGTCAAAGCGGTAGTTCAGCATCACAAAGTCCCTTCCCGTCATCGACACGCCGCCAGTCCCCATTTCCAATGTGCTGCCGTCCTTCATGACCAGCGCGCAATTTTCGATCCCGTAGCCTTCCATATTTTCATCATAATCGTGCCCATATTCGCCGACCATGCCCAGCGGCGAAATGCGGAAATATTCCAGTGTGAGGGTATGATCCGGCTCCGGCCATGTGCTTTCCGTTGCCCGTCCGGACGCGTCCACATAGACCGTGGGCGCTGCCTTGGCGTTCAGGCCGATCTCAAAGCTCCAGTCGCCCTCCAACACGATTTCGTAGGGGAGATCCTGATTGTTCGTTTGCATCCAGATGCCGTGGATATTCAACTGTTTAGGCCGTCCGTCGGTAAAGGACATAACGGTATAGTCACGGCCCAGAAGATTTTCCAAGTAAGTCTTAGTTCTGGTGTCGCAGCTCTGTCCGGCGATTTGCATGACTACCTCCAGAACATTATCGCCCGGAACGGCATCACTCCAAGTACAGTCAAAGCTGCACCCGTCATAATCGTAGTCATCGCGGGCAAAAAAGTCACCAGCAGTCTCCGGATTCCACAGCTGCAGATATCCCTCATCTTCCTTCGGAAGATTCAGCTTCGTTCCCTCCGGGGCCTCGATGCGCAGGCGGAGGTAATAGTTGTTCTCGTCGCAGATGGCCGCCAGCGGCGTGATGGTGGTGCCGTTGCTGGTGACAGGCTGCAGGTCCGTGGTGCCCAGCGCCTCCATCACCTGCTTCTGCTCCGCCGTCAGGTCGCCGAAATAGCCCTTGAAGCTGTCGGCCACACCCAGCTTGGCGGCCACCACCGTGGCGGTACACAGCGCCGTGACAACGGCGGCGACCAGCAATGCTCTTGCGATACGGCCGGCCTTTTTTGCCGCAGGGCGTCTGCCCTGCTGTTCCTCAATTTTTTTCATTGTCAGCTCCTCTATCCGGCGGAGGTCGGCGGTGCCGTTGGGTGACAGCGTAATGGTGTCGTCAGCAATACCTTCCATCAGGTCATAGATGTTATATTCCATGCCGCGCCTCCTTTCTCAGTTTCGTCATAAGTGTCCTCCCGCAGCAGAAAGTCCCGAAGCTTCGCCCGGCCGCGGTTCAGCTTGGTGCGGACGGTGGACTCGTTCAGCTCCATGTCCGCGGCGATATCGGCGGTTTTCTGATAGTAGTAATAGAACCGCAGAAATACCTCGCGGTCAACCGGACTCAGGCTCAGCAGCGCCATACGGACGCGAGCCGTTTGCTCCCGGCGCTCCAGCGCCGCTTCCGGCGTCCGGTCGTCTACAATGATCGCCTCCTCATCCAGCGGCAGTGTATCCGATATCCGGCGCAGACGGCTGCGTGCCGTATTGCGGGCCACCGTGCCAAGCCATGGCCGGACGGCATGGGGCATGATCTTCCCGGCGTTGTTCCACAAGGCCAGAAACACGTCGGAGGCAGCCTCCTCTACGTCGGCGTTGGACATGCGCTGGCCGATAATGTTGTGAATAATGGTGCTGACATACGCACCGTATTGATGGATGAACCATGCCAGTGCATCCTGCGAGCCACGTTTCATCTGCCGCAGGGCCTGTTCCTCTGTCAAATCGTTCACTTCCTTTGGGAGAGTTGTTTTTTTGACGGCCGTCATCTATCATAACGCGGTTTAGCGGATTTTGTCTCATGCTTTTGGAAAAATTTCATAAAAAGCAGAAGCTCCCGCCGAAGCGGGAGCTTCTGAAGGGCAGAGATTTTATGCTGCCGTCCCTTTTATTGCCTTTGCGGCGCCCTTGCGGAGAACGGACGGCGCTTTGATGCGCCGCCGTGCGCTCTTCTACCGGATCTGACCGCTGCCGCGGATGATATATTTATAGGTGCTCAGCTCATCCAGCCCCATGGGGCCGCGGGCGTGGAGCTTCTGGGTGGAGATGCCCATTTCACAGCCCAGGCCGAACTCGCCGCCGTCGGTAAACCGGGTAGACGCATTTACATATACCGCCGCACTGTCCGTCTCGTTGACAAAGCGCTCCGCGCTGGCGGCATCCTCTGTCACGATGCATTCGCTGTGCCCCGTGGAGTGGGCCAGCACATGGGCGATGGCCTCGTCCACACTGTCCACGATCTTCACCGCCAGAATGTAATCCAGAAACTCCGTGTCAAAGTCCCGCTCACCGGCAGGCGTGCCGGGAATGATGGCGGCCGAACGCTCATCCAGCCGCAGCTCCACGGGAACCAGTCCCGCCGCAAGCCGGTCGTCTGCCAGCGCCTTTTTCAGCAGGGGCAGGAAGCGGTCTGCCACGGCGCTGTGCACCAGCAGCACCTCCTCGGCATTGCACACAGAGGGACGGCTGGCCTTGGCGTTCACCACGATATTCACCGCCATGGCAAGATCGGCGCGCTCATCCACATACACATGGCAGATACCGGTGCCGGTCTCGATGCAGGGCACGGTGGCGTTTTCCACGCAGGAGCGGATCAGTCCCGCGCCGCCCCGCGGGATCAGCAGATCCACCAGACCCTTGGCCGTCATGATGTCGGCGGCGCTCTGGCGGCTGATGTCCTCAGTGATGTTGAGGATGTCCGGGTCGCCGCCCGCCGCCAGGATGCCCGCCTTCAGCGCCTTCACGATGGCGTGGGCGGAGCGGTAGGCCTCCTTACCGCAGCGCAGCACGCACACATTGCCGCTCTTGACGGCCAGCGCCGCCGCGTCAGAGGTGACGTTGGGGCGGCTCTCATAGATGATGGATACCAGTCCCAGCGGCACCTGCTTCTTATAAATGGTCATGCCGTTGGGCCGCCGGACCTCCGACAGGATGCGTCCGGTGTGATCCGGCAGGGCGGCGATGGCCCGGATGCCCGCCGCCATGGCGGCCACCCGTTTTTCATCCAGATACAGCCTGTCCAGCATCACGTCAGAGATATGGCCCCGCGCCGCGTCCATGTCCGCCCGGTTGGCCGCCAGAATAGCGGCGCAGTCCCGTTCCAGACTGTCGGCCATGGCCAGCAGCAGGGCGTTTTTCTCCTCGGCGGCGGCGTTGCTGATATGAGGCCATGCGGCCCTTGTCCGCTTCAGAATGTCGATGGTGGTCATGGTGTGTCAGCCCTCCCTTGTCAGAAAACGGGTGCCCACGGGCCGCCCCGCCACGATGTCATACAGAAGCTCCGGCCGCTGCCCATTGGCGATGACCATTTCGCAGCCCGCCGCGGTGGCGATCCGGGCGGCGCGGAGCTTGGTGGCCATGCCGCCGGTTCCCAGCGCGCTGCCGCTGCCGCCGCCCAGTGCCAGGATACGCGCATCAATCACGGGAACGGTGCTGATCAGCTGCGCGTCGGGATTTTTATGGGGATCGCTGTCATACAGGCCGTCGATATCGCTCAGCAGGATCAGCAGCTGGGCGTCCACCTCCGCCGCCACGATGGCGGACAGGGTGTCGTTTTCGCCGATGGTGTTCTCTACGCCGATCTCGTCGGTGGCCACGGCGTCGTTTTCGTTGATGACCGGCAGCGCGCCCAGCGCCAGCAGCCGAAAGATGGTGTTGCGCATGTTGCGGCTGCGGTGCTCGTTCTTCACATCCTCGCCGGTCAGCAGCACTTGCGCCACCGTGTGGCTGTATTCATTGAAGAGCTTATCATAGGTGTACATCAGCTCGCACTGGCCCACGGCGGCGGCCGCCTGCTTGGTGGGCATATCCTTGGGCCGCCCCGGCAGATTCAGCTTTCCCACGCCCATGCCGATGGCGCCGGAGGATACCAGAATGATCTCGTGCCCCGCGTTTTTCAGGTCGCTGAGCACCTTGCACAGTTTTTCCATCCGCTGAATGTTCAGCCGCCCCGTGGCATGGGCCAGCGTGGACGTACCCACTTTTACCGTAATGCGCATAAACAGCTCCTCCTCAAGAGGTGATTTGCTCCTATTATAGCGCCACACGTCCTGTTTTGCACGTCTTTTTTTCGTGAAAGACGGCGGGATTGTTCACAAATAATTCAATGTTGCAGCCCTTGACATTCCCTGCCCGCGGTGGTACACTGAGTTAGCACTCAAAGAGAAGGAGTGCTAACCGGAGGGCCGACATGGAACTGACAGCGCGAAAAAAGCAAATATTGAAGATCGTGGTGGAGAGCTATATCGACACTGCCGAACCGCTGGGTTCCAAGGCCATCGCGGAGCGGATGCCGGAAAAGGTCAGCTCTGCCACTGTGCGGAACGAGCTGGCTGAGCTGAGCGACATGGGCTATCTGGAACAGCCCCACACCAGCGCCGGACGCATTCCCTCTCCCCAGGGCTACCGGCTGTACGTCAACGAGCTGATGGAGCGCAAGCCCATCTCGGACGAGGAGGCTGCCCAAATCAACGATACGCTGCGGCAGGAGCTGAAGGGCACCGATCAGGTGATCGCCAAGACCGGCCAGATGGTGTCCAGCTTTGTGGACTACCCCACCTATGCTGTGGCGGATCACACCGCTGCCGCCACCGCGCGGCGGTTCGAGCTGATCGCCGTGGACGGCGCGTCCGTTATCACGGTGGTGATGCTGTCGGACAGCCGGGTGAAAAGCCAGCTGATGCGTCTGACATTGCCGCTGGAAACAGAAGTCCTGCCGGAGATCAGCCATCTGCTGAACACGCACTTCACCGGCATTTCTGCCGAGGAAATGAACGCCCATCTGATGAATCTGTCGGATCAGGTCAGCGGAGAGTGGTTTCTGCTGCTCAATCAGGTGGTGGAGTACGCCGCCGGTCTCCTGAAGGAGACCCAGCAGCACGAGGTATTCACCAACGGCGCCAGCCAGCTGCTGAAATTCCCGGAGTTCCGGGATATTGACAAGGCCCACGATCTGATGCACTTCATGGTGGACAGCAAGGAGGACCTTCCGGTTCCCGCCGGCGGCCAGTCCATGCAGATCCTGATCGGGCCGGAAAACGTCAACGACGCCCTGAAGGAGAGCAGTGTGGTGGTGGCCAGCTATGATATCGGCGATGGCATGCGGGGCCTTGTGGGCGTGGTAGGGCCTACCCGGATGGATTACGCTGCCGTGGCCGCCCGGCTCAGCTATTTTGCCGAGAGCCTGACCCGCATGTTCGGAAAGCATGAACTTCCCCCAAAGGAGAATGAAATACAATGAGCGATAAGAAGAAAAAGGATGTCCCCGCGCAGGAGCCGGAAAAAGAACCCGCCGCACCCGTAACGGAGGAAACAGAGAACACAGGCGCTCCCGCCGATGAAACTCCGGAGACCTTTACCGTCACAAAGGAGCAGATGGAGAAGATGGAGGGCCTTGCCAAGCTGGTGGCAGACGTCAACGACAAATACCTGCGTCTGGCTGCCGAGTATGACAACTACCGCAAGCGCACCGCCAAGGAAAAGGAAAGCGTCTACGGTGACGCCAAGGCCGACACCATCAAGCCGCTGCTGGCCGTGTATGACAATCTGGAGCGGGGCATTGCCCAGTATGACGAGGCCGATGTGCACCGGCAGGGTCTGGAACTGATCCTCCGCCAGTTTACCGAGACACTGACCAAGCTGGGCGTCACGGAGATCGAGGCCAAGGGCCAGCCCTTTGATCCGGAAAAGCACAACGCCGTGATGCATGTGGAGGATGATACCGCCGGTGAAAACACGGTGGTGGAGGTATTCCAGAAGGGCTTCATGCTGGGTGACAAGGTGCTGCGCTTCGCTATGGTGAAGGTGGCCAACTGAGTGGATTTCCCCGGAACGACGTTCCGATCTCAATAACAGAAAGCAATAATTATATGTGAATATACAGGAGGCAATCATTATGTCTAAAGTTATCGGTATCGACCTTGGTACGACCAATTCCTGCGTAGCCGTGATGGAAGGCGGCGAGGCAGTCGTCATCCCCAACGCGGAAGGCAACCGCACCACCCCGTCCGTGGTGGCGTTCAGCAAGACCGGCGAGCGTATGGTGGGTCAGGTGGCAAAGCGTCAGGCCATCACCAACCCCGACCGCACCATCTCCTCCATCAAGCGTGAGATGGGCACCGATCACCGCGTTTCCATTGACGGCAAGAGCTATACCCCCCAGGAGATCAGCGCCATGATCCTGCAGAAGCTGAAGGCGGATGCTGAGGCATATCTGGGCACCACCGTCACCGAGGCGGTCATCACCGTTCCCGCTTACTTTACCGACTCTCAGCGTCAGGCCACCAAGGACGCCGGCAAGATCGCCGGTCTGGACGTAAAGCGTATCATCAACGAGCCGACCGCCGCCGCGCTGGCCTACGGCGTGGATAAGGAGCAGGCCCAGAAGATCATGGTGTACGATCTGGGCGGCGGCACCTTCGATGTGTCCATTCTGGAGATCGATGACGGCGTCATCGAGGTGCTGGCCACCGCCGGCAACAACCGTCTGGGCGGCGATGATTTCGACCAGTGCGTCATGAAGTATCTGGTCAGCGAGTTCAAGCGTACCGACGGCATCGACCTGAGCGGCGACAAGGTGGCCATGCAGCGCCTGAAGGAGGCCGCCGAGAAGGCCAAGATCGAGCTGTCCGGTGTCACCAGCAGCAACATCAACCTGCCCTATATCACCGCCGACGCCACCGGCCCCAAGCATCTGGATGTCACCCTGACACGCGCCAAGTTCAATGAGCTGACCGGTCATCTGGTGGATGCCACCATGGGCCCCGTGCGTCAGGCTATGTCCGACGCCGGTCTGAAGCCCTCCGATCTGGCAAAGGTGCTGATGGTGGGCGGCTCCAGCCGTATCCCCGCCGTGGTGGAAGCCGTGAAGAACTTCACTGGCAGCGAGCCCTTCAAGGGCATCAACCCCGATGAGTGCGTGGCCATGGGCGCGGCCCTGCAGGCCGGTGTGCTGACCGGCGATGTGAAGGGTCTGCTGCTGCTGGATGTCACCCCCCTGTCTCTGGGCATTGAGACCATGGGCGGCGTATGCACCCGCCTGATCGAGCGCAACACCACCATCCCTGTCAAGAAGAGCCAGATCTTCTCCACCGCCGCCGACAACCAGACCTCCGTGGAGGTCAACGTGCTGCAGGGCGAGCGTGAGATGGCCGCCGCCAACAAGAGCCTGGGCCGCTTCCATCTGGACGGCATCGCTCCGGCCCGCCGCGGCGTGCCTCAGATCGAGGTGACCTTCGACATCGATGCCAACGGCATCGTCAACGTCTCCGCTAAGGATCTGGGTACCGGCAACGCCCAGCACATCACCATCACCTCCTCCTCCAACATGAGCAAGGAGGATATCGAGAAGGCCGTCAAGGAGGCTGAGCAGTATGCCGCCGAGGACGCCAAGATCAAGGAAAAGGTGGAAGTCCGCAATCAGGCCGACCAGATGGTCTATCAGGCGGAAAAGACCCTGAACGAAGTGGGCGACAAGGTTCCCGAAAGCGAGAAGGAGCCCATCAAGGCCGGTGTGGAGAAGCTGAAGGAGACCCTGAAGGGCGAGGATACCGACGCCATCAAGGCCGCCACCGAGGAGCTGACCCAGCTGTTCTACAAGATGAGCGAGAAGCTGTACCAGCAGCAGGCGCCCCAGGGCGACCCCAACATGGGCGGCCAGCAGCCCGGCGGCGATCCCAACGGCGGTCAGCAGTACTATGACGCCGACTACAAGGTTGTGGATGACGACGATCAGAACAAGTAAGTGATATTTCCCGCGATAAGGGGCAGGAGTACCTGTCCCTTGTTGCGGCGTTTAGGAGACAACACCTATGGCGCAGGAAAAACGCGATTATTATGAGGTCCTCGGCGTCAGCAAGGGCGCGTCGGAGGACGAGATCAAAAAAGCATATAAAAAGCTGGCCCGTAAGTACCACCCGGACATGAACCCCGGCGACAAGGAGGCCGAGGAGAAGTTCAAGGAGGTCAACGAAGCCAACGAGGTGCTGTCCGATCCCGACAAGAAGGCGCGGTACGATCAGTTCGGCTTTGCCGGTGTAGATCCCAGCTACGGCGCGGGCGCAGGCGGCCCCGGATGGGGCGACGGCGCGGCGGGCTTCGACTTCGGCGATCTGGGCGACATTTTCGGCAGCTTCTTCGGCGGCGGCTTTGGCGGAGCGCAGCGGCGCAACCCCAACGCGCCGCAGCGGGGCGAAAGCATCCGGGCCGCCGTCACCGTTTCCTTCACGGAAGCCGCCTTCGGCTGCGAGAAGGAGATCACCGTGGAGCGCAGCGAGCAGTGTCCCACCTGTAAGGGCAGCGGCTGTGCCGCGGGCACCACGCCGGAGGTGTGCTCTGTCTGCCACGGCACCGGCAGCGTCCAGACCCGGCGGCAGACGCCCATGGGCGTATTCGCCTCCACCTCCCCCTGTTCCAAGTGCGGCGGCACGGGGCGCATCATTCACCAGCCCTGCCCCGACTGCCACGGTCAGGGTCGTGTCCGGAAGCGCCGGGCCATCAAGGTCAACATTCCCGCCGGCATCGACGATGGGCAGACCATCTCTCTGCGCGGCCAGGGCCACGCCGGAAAAAACGGCGGTCCCAACGGCGACCTGCTGATCACCATTATGGTGCAGCCCCATGAGATCTTCCGCCGGGAGGGCACCTCTGTATTCTGCGAGGCGCCTATCACCTACGCGCAGGCAGTGCTGGGCGGTACGCTGGAGATCCCCACCATCGACGGCAAGGTGAAGTACGATATCCCCGAGGGCACCCAGACCGGCAGCGTGTTCCGCCTGCGGGGCAAGGGCATCCCCGTTCTCAATGGCCGGGGCCGGGGCGATCAGTATGTGACCGTCAATATCGAAACGCCAAAAAATCTGAATAAGGAGCAAAAGGAAGCTCTGAAAAAATTCAGCGACCTGCTGGGTGAAAGCAATTACGAAAAGCGCAAGAGCTTCTTTAAGAAACGCTGATGTATCTGGCTGATTATCATGTGCACTCCGCCTGCTCGCCGGACGGACATCTGACCATGGCTGAAATGGCCCGGGAGGGTGTGAAGCGGGGGCTGGATGAGATCTGCTTCACCGATCATGTGGACACCATCCAGTGGGGTACCACTTGCCTGCGCACCGACCACTATGACTGGGAAAAAGTCCGGCGGCAGTACGAGGAAGCGGTCAGGCAGTGGGGCGACCGCATTCGGCTGAAGCTGGGCGCGGAGCTGGGCGAGGCGTATCTGGGCTTCGACTGTGCCGAAAAGCAGATGGCCGGCGCGCCGCCGCTGGATTTTGTGATCGGTTCTGTTCATATGACCCGGGATGAAAACGGCTGGTTCGACCTGTTCTACATTGACGGCGACCGGGATGACGCCTATTACCATGCCGTGATCGACGCGTATCTGGCCGAGGAGCTGAAGCTGGCGCAATGGGGACGCTTCAGCGTGCTGGGGCATCTGACCCTGCCGGTGCGCTGCATCAATGAGATGCGGCACAAAGATATCTCCTTCCGCCCTCACATGGCCCAGATCGAGGAGATCCTCCGCGCCGCGATCTCCCGTGGGATCGGCATCGAATGCAATACCAACCGGGGCAATACCCCTCTGCCGGACGGCGACATCCTGAAGCTGTACCGTCAGCTGGGCGGCGAGGTCGTTACACTTGGCTCTGATGCCCACACGGCGGCGCATCTGGGCTGCGCCATTGAGACCCGCCAGGAGCTGCTGCGCAGCTGCGGGTTCCGCTATTTTGCTGCCTTCGACCGCATGAAGCCCTCATTTCAGGCGCTTTAATGAAAACAAACAATTACCATCAGGAGGAACACGATCATGAAAATTGCCATCGGCTGTGACCACGGCGGCTACCTGCTGAAGCAGGACATCCTCATCTGGCTGGAGGAAAATGACTACGAGTTTGAGGACTTCGGCTGCTTCAATACCGAAAGCGTGGACTATCCCGTATATGGCGAGAAAGTGGCCCGCGCCGTCGCCAGCGGAGAATGTGACAGAGGTATCGTTATCTGCACCACCGGTATCGGCATATCCATAGCCGCCAACAAGGTAAAGGGTATCCGCTGCGCTCTGTGCGGCGACAGTCTCAGCGCCGAAATGACCCGCCGCCATAATGATGCCAATGTGCTGGCCATGGGCGCCGGCATCGTTGGTCCCAACATGGCCAAACGGATCACCGAGGTGTTCCTGACCACCGAATTTGAGGGCGGCCGTCACGCCCGCCGTGTGGGCCTGCTGGACAATATCCAGCCCTGACATGACAAAGGGTTATCATAACTACCGGGGCCGGGGCCGCAAGAGACGGCAGCAGATGGCGCTTGCCGTCGCGCTGGTGGTGATCATTCTGGCGGCAGTGGGCTTTCTTGTGATCCAGAATTACATCGTCTATGATGACGCGGGCAAAGCCCATGTGGAATGGCCCGTCCGCCGGAAAGACCCCGCGCCGGACACGCAGGAACCGACGATACCGGATGCCGATGTGAACATCGACTATGTGGATACCGGGTACGCGCCGCATTTGCAGGAGCTGCGTGGGCAGATGCTGCCCGCCGGTGTGCTCCGCCAGGACCCGGAGACTGTGCTGAACGGGCTTTCTGTGCCCGCGGCTGCCGTGGAGGTCAAGCGGGTCAACGGATCCATCACCTACACAACGGAGGTGGACGTGCCGGAGCAGGTCGCCGTGGAGCGATATGACACCATGGACAACCTGAAAGCGCTGCTGGCATCCGATACATATGTCATTGCCCGCATGTCCGTTTTCTGTGACAGCTATTTTGTCCGCGCCTATCCTGACGCGGCCATGCGGGTGGAGAACGGCGGCTTCTGGTATGACGCCGCCAGCATGGCATGGCTGGATCCCAGCAACCCGCAGGTGCTGGTATACATCACCACGCTCTGTCAGGAGTACGCCCAACTGGGCTTTGACGAGATCGCGCTGGACTATTTCAGCTATCCCGATACCGGGCGGGTGGAATCCATCGTGGGACTGGATCAGGTGGACCGAGTCGAGATCCTGACGGATTTTGTCAAAAGCCTGCGTGCCAATCTGCCGGAAAGCGTGAAGATCAGCATTGTGCTGCGTGCGCAGCCTGCCTATGAACTGGGGCTGACCGCGGAAATGCTGGCGGAAAACTTTGACCGTATCTATCTGGAGACGGGCGTGGATGCCGCGGCCCTCCGGCAGCAGCTGCCGGAACGGTTTGACACGGATACCCGCCTTGTGCCCATTGTGGCAGAGCCTGCGGAAAGCGGCAGCTATCTTCTGAAATAAAAGAAAGGACGCCCGGGCGTCCTTTCTTTTGTTCTGCGTTATTTCAGCAGCTCATCTGCCAGCGCGTCCAGCTGCGCCGGGGTATCTGCGGTCATGGCGGAGCGGATGGTGACTGTGCTGCCAAGCGTCACATTTTTGCAGCCCTCCAGCAGCTTTCGCATTTCGCGGGCGGCAGCGGGCGCCCAGGAGCCGTTTTCGATGAACGCCGCCTGACGGTTCTGGTAGTTCCGCTCGGTCAGATGCTCGATGAACTCCCGCATGGCCGGGAACAGGAAGCCGTTGTAGGTGGGCGCGGCCAGCACCAGCTTTCCGTAGCGGAAAGCATCCTCCACCGCTTCGGCCCAGTCGTCCCGCTGTACGCAGGTGACCGCCACCTTGGGGCAGCCCTTTGCCTTCAGCTTTTCGGCCAGCAGCGCCGCGGCCTTTTCCGTATTGCCGTAGACGGAGGCATAGGCGATCATCACGCCTTCGCTTTCCACGCCGTAGCTTGACCAGATGTCGTACAGCCGCAGGGCTTCCGCCAGCGCCGTGCCGGTCAGTACCGGACCGTGAAGGGGGCACACCGTCTGGATATCCACTGCCGCGGCTTTTTTCAGCAGCGCCTGCACCTGCGGGCCAAACTTGCCCACGATGCCGAAGTAGTAGCGCCGCGCCTCGCAGGCCCAGCCCTCCGGGTCCTCCACATCCAGCGCGCCGAATTTGCCAAGTCCGTCGGCAGAGAACAGCACCTTGTCCGCCGCGTCATAGGTGACGATGACCTCCGGCCAGTGGACCATGGGCGCGGTCAGGAAGGTGAGGGTATGGCGGCCCAGCGCCAGCGTGTCACCCTCGCCCACCACCAGGCGGCGGTCAGCGTAGTCGCTGCCATAGAACTGCTTCATCATCCGAAAGGCGGCCTGAGAGGCCACCACTATGGCAGCGGGATAGGCGTCCATGAATCGCGCGATGTTGGCGGAGTGATCCGGCTCCATATGCTGCACCACCAGATAGTCCGGCCTGCGGCCATCCAGCGCCGCCGACAGATTGGACGCCCATTCCGCGCCGAAATGGGCGTCCACCGTGTCCATCACGGCGACCTTCTCGTCCAGGATCACATAGGAGTTGTAGGCCATGCCGAGGGGCACATCGTACTGCCCCTCAAACAGCGTTACCTGATGATCGTTAACGCCGATATACCGGATATCGTTGCTGATAAACATGATAAATAGCCTCCTTTTCAGTAAGGGAAAAGGCGCCCGGCAGCAATCGCCGCCGGGCGTCCTTTGGAATACGGTGTGTTACGCCTCGGTGGGACGGGGACGGCGATACTCCTGCGCCTTCTCCTCACCCCGCAGGACGCGCAGCGCGCCCTGCGCCAGCGCCAGCAGCTCATCCTCGCCGGGATACACGGTGATGGGGGCGATCCAGTCCACCATTGCGCTGATGGCATCCACAGTCTCCTTGCCGTAGGCAATGCCGCCGGTCAGGATGATCTGATCCACCTTGCCCTTCATGACAACGGCCATAGCGCCCACTTCCTTGGCGATCTGATAATGGAAAGCTTCCACCACGCCGGCGATCTTCTTGTCGTGCGCGGCCTCGGCCAGCAGATAACGCATGTCGTTGGAGCCGGTATAGGCCACCAGACCGCCGCGGCCGGACAGCATGCGGTTCAGCTCAGCCTCGGTATACTTGCCGGAGCAGCACAGCTTCACCAGCTGGCCGGTGGGCAGGGAGCCGGAGCGCTCGGGAGAGAAGGGACCGTCGCCGTCCAGCGCGTTCTGGGTGTCGATCACGCTGCCGTGGCAGTGAGCGCCAACGGAAACGCCGCCGCCCAGATGGCAGACGATCAGGTTCAGATCCTCGTAATTCTTGCCATTCTCCTTGGCGTAGCGCTTGGCCACGGCCTTCTGGTTCAGCGCATGGAAAATGCTGACGCGCTGGAACAGGGGGTGACCGGCATAGCGGGCCACGTCGGCCAGCTCATCCACCACCACGGGGTCAACGATGTAGGAGGGAATGCCCAGCGAATCGCCGATCTCACGGGCAATGATGCCGCCCAGGTTGGAGGCATGCTGGCCCTGCACGCCGATGGTGCAGTCGTTCACCAGATTGTCATTGACGGCGTAGGTGCCGCCGCGGATGGGGCGCAGCAGACCGCCGCGGCCGGAGACGGCAGACAGGGTATTGATATCAAAATGCTCCTCCCGCAGTGCCTTCAGTACCAGCTGGCAGCGCCAGTCCTTCTGGGCGGGAATGGAGTTGAACTGGGCGATGTCCTCGGCACTGTGACGCAGGGTCTTGTCAAACAGCAGGGTCTCGTCCTCATAGACACCGATCTTGGTGGAAGTGGAACCGGGATTGATAACAAGGATCTTGAAAGACATTTTTTGTTCCTCCTGTGTGTATGGTAATGCACCCATAAAAATTTCCACCCATCATTATACAAAACTTTTCCCCTGCTGTAAAGCGTGATTTTATACAGAAAACCCTCACGGCGGTTGACAAACTCTACATTTTGGAGTATGCTACTAAAAAATGCGTAAAAGGCGATGAAAGAGAGAGTAACCGGCAGATGCCGCCGTAAGAGAGCCCGGAAAGGTGAAAGCGGGCGCGGAGGAAACCGGTGAACATGGCTCCGGAGCTGTCCGGCTGAGCGGGAGACCGTCAGGCCGGAACGGGTATGCGTCCGTTACCGCGCGGGAGTGTGCTGGCACTCCATAAGGCTCCGTCCGCAAGGCCGGGGCGAAGCAAGGTGGTACCGCGATCCGTTGAAGTCGCCCTTGGCAGTTATGCCGGGGGCGTTTTTTATCTGGATACCCCGGAAAAAGCAGGAAAACCGAATATTTTAGCCGCCCTTCCATTCGGGACGGCAGAAAAGGAGAGATATCCCCATGGAAAAGAAAACGTTTTATATCACGACCCCCATCTACTACCCCTCGGACAAGCTGCACATCGGCCACAGCTACTGCACCGTGGCCACCGACGCCATCGCCCGCTACAAGCGCTTGCAGGGCTATGACGTGATGTTCCTGACCGGTACCGACGAACACGGCCAGAAGATCGAGACCAAGGCCGAGGAAGCGGGCATGACCCCCCAGGCCTTCGTGGACCGCATCGTGGACGGCGAGCGGGGCGTCCGGGACCTGTGGAAGCTGATGAATATCTCCAACGACCGCTTCATCCGCACCACCGACGACTATCACTGCGAGGCCGTGCAGAAGATCTTCAAGAAGATGTATGAAAACGGCGACATCTACAAGGGCGCTTATAAGGGCAAATACTGCACCCCCTGCGAGTCCTTCTGGACCGAGAGCCAGCTGGTGGACGGCAAATGTCCCGACTGCGGCCGGGAGGTCCACGACGCCGAGGAGGAGGCTTACTTCTTCCGCCTGAGCAAGTACGCCGACAAGGTACAGCACCTGCTGGAGGACACCGACTTTTTGCAGCCCCGCACCCGTGTCAACGAGATGGTGAATAACTTCATCAAGCCCGGTCTGGAGGATCTGTGCGTCAGCCGCACCAGCTTCAGCTGGGGCATCCCCGTGGACTTCGATCCCGGCCATGTGGTGTATGTCTGGGTGGACGCCCTGTTCAACTACTGCACGGCGCTGGGCCTGCATAACGACAAGTATCACGATTTTGACAAGTTCTGGCCCGCCGATTACCACATCGTGGGCAAGGAGATCGTCCGGTTCCACTCCATTATCTGGCCCGCCATGCTGATGAGCATGGGTCTGCCTCTGCCCAAGCACGTGTACGGTCACGGCTGGCTGGTGATCGACGGCGGCAAGATGTCCAAGTCCAAGGGCAACGTGGTGGACCCCTACGCCCTGTCGGAGATGTTTGGCGTGGACGCCCTGCGGTTCTTCCTGCTGCGCACCTTCCCCTTCGGCTCTGACGGCAACTTCTCCAACGAGCTGCTGATCTCCACCATCAACACCGACCTTGCCAATAAACTGGGCAATCTGGTCAGCCGCACCACCGGCATGGTGGAGAAGTATTTTGGCGGCAAGCTGCCCGCCGACCGGGAGGACGCTCCGGAGGACTGCGACCTGAAAAAGACCGTCTGCGACCTCCGCGGCCGCTATGAAGCGGAGATGGAAAAATTACAGCTCCAGAACGGTATCGACGAGGTGTTCAAGGTCATCGACCGCGCCAACAAGTATATCGACGAGACCGCGCCTTGGGTGCTGGGCAAGGACGAGGAAAAGCGCGCGCGTCTGGCTGCCGTCCTCTATAACCTGCTGGAGACCATCCGCGTCTGCACCACGCTGCTGACCCCCGTGATGCCGGAAACCTGCGGCAAGATCTTTGAGAAGATCGGCGCTTCCGCCGCGGATCACACCTGGGACAAGGCCAACGTCTGGGGCGTTCTCAGCGCCGAAGCGCAGGTGGCCAAGGGCGAGAACCTGTTCCCCCGCGTGGACACCGAGAAGGCCCTGGCGGAGCTGGAGGCCATGCAGGAGGCCCAGAAGAAGGCAGCCCTGCCCGCCATTGAGCTGGAGCCTTATGTGGAGCAGGAGGTGGACTTCGATACCTTCCTGAAATCCGATTTCCGGGCGGTGAAGATCAAGAACTGCGAGGCGGTGAAGAAGTCCGACAAGCTGCTGAAGTTCACGCTGGACGACGGCAGCGGCACCGACCGCATCATCCTCTCCGGCATCCACCAGTACTACGAGCCGGAGGACCTGATCGGCAAGACCGTTATCGCCATCCTGAACCTGCCGCCCCGCAAGATGATGGGCATTCCCAGCTGCGGCATGCTGATCTCCGCCGTCCACAAGGAGAAGGGCGAGGAGAAGCTGCACCTGATGATCATTGACGATAATGTACCAGCAGGCGCCAAGCTGTGCTGAACCGATCCGCTACAAGACGCGAAACGAATCTGGACAATCACGCTCCTTTGCGCTACAATAGGCGCAAAGGAGCGTGATTTTTAATGCTGACACTATATGTAAAATACACCGCCAAGCCCGGCTGCCGGGAGAGCTACGTCCGTGATATCGTGTCCGAGGGCATCCTGACCGCTATTCGGGCTGAAGCGGGCTGCGTCCGCTATGACTACTACTTCTCTGCCCAGGAGGAGAATGTGGTGCTGCTGATCGAGCAGTGGGAGACCGAGGAGCACCAGCGCGTCCACATGCAGCAGCCCCATATGACCCGTCTCCGGGAGCTGAAGGCCCGGTACATCGACGATACCGCGATGGGAAAGGTGCAGCTGGTATGACGCTGTTTGACACCCACGCCCACTATGACGACGAGGCCTTCGACGCCGACCGGGATGAAGTGCTTGCCGCCTTTGACGGATTGGTGATCGACCCCGGCTGCACGCTGGATTCCTCCCGCGCCGCCGTGGAATTGGCGGCGCGGCACCCTCATGTATACGCCGGCGTGGGCATCCATCCTGAGAACTGCGGCGACTTCGTGCCGGAGCATATCGATCAGCTGCGTCTGCTGGCCCAGCAGCCCAAGGTGGCGGCCATCGGCGAGATCGGCCTTGACTACTATTGGGCGGAAAACCCGCCCCGTGACTTTCAGCGGCAGGTGTTTTGCGCCCAGCTGGCGCTGGCGCTGGCGCTGGATCTGCCCGTTATTATCCATGACCGGGAGGCCCACGGCGACACGCTGGCTATCGTCAGGGAGTACCCGGCGCTCCGGGGGGTGTTCCACTGCTATTCCGGCAGCGTGGAAATGGCCCGCCAGCTGCTGGACAGGGGCTGGTATCTGGGCTTTGACGGGCCGGTGACCTATAAAAACGCCCGCAAGACCATCGAGGTGGCAGAGATGGTTCCGCTGGACCGGATCCTCATCGAAACGGATTCTCCCTACATGTCCCCCGTTCCTGTACGGGGTAAGCGCAACGACTCCCGCAACGTATACTACATTGCCGAAAGGCTGGCGCAGATCAAGGGTATGACCACCGAGGAGATGGCGCGGCTGACCATGGAAAACGGCAGACGGCTGTTTGGTATCGCGTAAAAGCGGCACACTTTTTCCTTAAAGTAAACTTAGCCCTGTGGATGTTTCTCCACGGGGCTATTGTTTTTCGTTGAATGATTTGGTAAACTAAAACGGAGAGCGTGAAAAAATTCACAGAACAAGATATTTGGAGGACTTCCCTATGAAACAACTGAACCGCTGGGTCTACGCCATCGTTGGCGTGATCGTACTGCTGTTCGCAGGCCTTGTTTACGCCTGGAGCGTGCTGAGCACGCCGATCGCCGCCGAGTTTACCAGCTGGACGAAGGCGCAGCTGAGCATGACCTTTACCATCGTGATGATCCTGTTCTGCATCGGCTCGCTGCTGTGCGGCCTGCTCAGCGGCAAGCTCAGCGCCAAGATGTCCGTGCGCATCGGCGCGGTGCTGTTCCTGCTGGGCTTCTTCCTGGCCAGCCGCACCCAGTCCCTGGCCATGCTGTATATTGGCTTCGGCGTGCTGTGCGGTCTCAGCTCCGGCCTTTGCTACAATGCCGTCATGAGCACCATGGTCCGCTGGTTCCCTGACCGCCCCGGCCTGATCTCCGGCGTGCTGCTGATGGGCTTCGGCGGCGGCAGCTTCATCATCGGCAAGCTGTATCAGGCGTGGACGCCCGATTGGATCGGCGGCTGGCGGGTCAGCTTTGTGGTGCTGGGCATCATCATTTTCGTGGTGCTGGCCATCTGCTCCTTCTTCTTCGTTGCCCCCGGCGCGGACTTCGCGGCCCCTGCCGCCAAGGGCGGCAAGGCGGCGGTCAAGACCGCCGGCCGGGATCATAAGCCGCTGGAAATGGTGAAAAAGCCCACCTTCTGGCTGTATTATGTCTGGGCCATTGCCGTCAGCGCGGCGGGCCTCGCCCTGATCTCTCAGGCCAGCGGTGTGGTGTGGGAGGCAAGCGCCGACCAGACGGCCTCCTCCGTGGCCACCATCGTGGGTCTGATCTCCATCTGCAACGCCCTGGGTCGTGTGCTGTTCGGCGGTATGTATGACAAGTATGGCCGCAAGGTCTCCATGCAGCTGGTGAATGTGCTGTTCATCATCACCTCCGCTGTGCTGATCCTGGCCCTGAGTACCCGCAGCATCGTGGTGATCATCATCGGCTTTGTGCTGGGCGGACTGGCCTACTCCGGTGTCACGCCTACCAACTCCGCCTTCTGCCGCGCCTATTTCGGTCCCGCCAATTATCCCGTCAACTTCCCCCTGATCAACAGCAACCTGATCTTCGCCAGCTTCGGCAGCACCGTTTCCGGCGCGCTGTTTGACGCCAACGGCTCCTATAACGCCACCTTCTTCCTGATCATCGGCCTGGCGGTGGTGGGCATCCTGTGCTCGCTGGGCATTTCGGTGTTCGACAGAAAGAGCAAGTAATGGCAAGGTCTGCCGCCCCACAAAAGCAGCTGTTAACTCCCGCGCGGAAAGCGCGGGAGTTTTTCTCCCAAAGAGCTTTACAAACCGTATAACAGCGTGTATAATTTACCCGTTGTATTCAATACAGAGACGAGATAGGGTGAGAGAGATGGCAACAGACTTTTCAAGGACATTGAGCCTGCTGCGGCAGGAGAAGGGCATCAGCCAGCGGAAAGCGGCGGCGGCGCTGGGCATCAGTCAGGCGCTGCTGAGTCACTATGAAAACGGCATCCGTGAGCCGGGTCTGGCCTTCGTGACCAGGGCCTGTGACTTTTATCATGTGTCGGCGGACTTTCTGCTGGGCCGTACCAATTCCCGGGATGGTTCCATCATCGAGGCGGCGGAGCTGTACGATGCCAGTGATGAAAAGGGCACGCTGAAGGGCAGTATTCTGGCCACGCTGCAAAAAAAGCTGGTGGTGAACACCACAGGCGTGCTGTTTGACCTGCTGGGCAAATGCGGCGACCGGACGGCCATCACCGCCGCCGGCGACTATCTCAGCACGGCGCTGTATACCCTGCTGCGGCACCTGTACCGCCGCGGCGGCGGAAACGAGGATTTCTTTGCCACCGATCCGGTGGATTTTGATGCCGGTGCGGCAGACGCGGCCATGCTGCGCAGCCGCGCCGCGTACCTGCGGGCGCTGGCTGGCGCGGAGCTGCCGGAGCTGACTTCCGACGCCCTTACCGCTGCCCCTGGCGTGGGACAAAGCGCGGCGCAGGTGATCCACAACGTGGACGAGCTGGCCGGAAGGCAGTAAGTGCGATCCCGTAGGGCGGGGTGACCACACCCTGCCGCATATTCGATTCTGACACTTTCCCAAGGAGGCTTTCATTCTATGTTTGACCAATCCCATATCCGCAACTTTTCCATTATCGCCCACATCGACCACGGTAAATCCGTTCCCCATTTTGCCTGACGGCAAATCGGGGACCCCTATCCTATAAAACATCCTCGGCGGAAATGAATTCCGCCTGCGGCAAGGTTTTGCTTCGCAAAACGCTTGTACGCGCTCCGCGCGGTCAGCGTGGATTTACCTAAGGAGGCTTTCATTCTATGTTTGACCAATCCCATATCCGCAACTTCTCTATCATCGCCCACATCGATCACGGTAAATCCACGCTGGCGGACCGCCTGCTGGAGAAGTGCAACGCCGTGCCGGAGCGGGAGATGGAGAACCAGCTGCTGGACAACATGGATCTGGAGCGGGAGCGGGGCATCACCATCAAGTCCCGCGCCGTGCAGATCTTCTACAAGGCACAGGACGGGGAGACCTATGCCCTGAATCTCATCGACACCCCGGGCCATGTGGACTTCAACTACGAGGTCAGCCGCTCGCTGGCGGCCTGCGAGGGCGCGCTGCTGGTGGTGGACGCCACCCAGGGCGTGGAGGCCCAGACGCTGGCCAACACCTATCTGGCCATGGATCACGACCTGGAGATCCTGCCGGTGTTCAACAAGATCGACCTGCCCGCCGCCGACCCCCTGAAGGCCAAGCAGGAGGTGGAGGACATCATCGGCCTTCCGGCGCTGGAGGCGCCGGAGATCTCCGCCAAGCTTGGCGTCAACATTGACGCCGTGCTGGAGGATGTGGTGCAGAACGTACCCGCTCCCAAGGGTGACCCCAAGGCTCCCCTGCGGGCGCTGGTGTTCGACAGCCAGTACGACCCCTATGTGGGCGTGGTGGTGCTGTTCCGCATCATGGAGGGTACCATCCGCAAGGGGCAGACCGTCCGCATGATGGCCTCCGGCGCGGAATATACCATTCTGGAGTGCGGCTACCTCAAGCCGCTGGGCAACGAGCCCACGGACTGTTTACAGGCCGGTGAGGTGGGCTACTTCACCGCCAGCATCAAGAACGTCAAGGACACCCGTGTGGGCGACACCATCACCGACGCCGCCGATCCCGCCGCCCAGCCGCTGCCCGGCTACCGCCCCGCCCAGTCCATGGTGTACTGCGGCATCTACACCGAGGACGGCAGCAAATACCCCGACCTGCGGGACGCGCTGGAGAAGCTCCAGCTGAACGACGCCTCCCTGACCTTTGAGCCGGAATCCTCCGTGGCGCTGGGCTTCGGCTTCCGCTGCGGCTTTCTGGGGATGCTGCACATGGAGATCATTCAGGAGCGGCTGGAGCGGGAGTTCAATCTCGACCTTGTGACCACGCTGCCCTCCGTCATCTACCACGTCTATAAATCCGACGGCACCATGGTCAGGGTGGACAATCCCCACAACTACCCCGACCCGGGCAGCATCGAGCACGCGGAGGAGCCGTATGTCAAGGTGTCCATCATCTCGCCCCAGGACTTCGTGGGCAACATCATGCCCATGTGTCAGGAGCGGCGCGGCGAGTTCAAGGATATGCAGTATCTGGACACCCATCTGGTGGAGCTGCACTATCAGATGCCGCTGAACGAGATCATCTACGACTTTTTCGACACGCTGAAGGCCAACACCAAGGGCTACGCCTCTCTGGACTATGAGCTGTCCGGCTACCGCACCAGCGATCTGGTGAAGGTGGATCTGCTGCTCAACGGCGACGGCGTGGACGCATTGAGCTTCATCGCCCATCGGGACAAGGCGTATCCCCGGGCCCGCCGCCTGTGCGAGAAGCTAAAGGAGAACATTCCCCGCCAGCTGTTCGAGGTGCCCATTCAGGCGGCCATCGGCGGCCGCATCATCGCCCGCGAGACGGTGAAGGCCATGCGCAAGGATGTGCTGGCCAAGTGCTATGGCGGCGACATCACCCGCAAGAAAAAGCTGCTGGAGAAGCAAAAAGAGGGCAAGAAGAAAATGCGGAATCTCGGTACCGTGCAGGTGCCCACCGAAGCGTTCATGGCCGTCCTCAAGCTGGACAGCGATTGATTCTTGCCCTCTTGCGAGCGCCAGCGAGCCGCCGCTGTGCGGCGTGATTCAAATTGGCGCGCGAAGCGCCGTTGGAAAGCGAAGCTTTACCAACGGGCAAGAAAAAGATGCGGAATCTGGGTACGGTGCAGGTGCCCACCGAAGCCTTCATGGCCGTCCTCAAGCTGGACAGCGACTGATATGCATAAAAAACGGCCGCAAGGCCGTTTTTTGTCGGGGCTGAATGTTGTGCGGGGCCGATGCCCACATAGGCCCACACAATAGAACCACAACCTTTCATCCCTCCGTCTCTATATAAATATCCTCACAGTCCTGTTGGGCGCTGATCAAAAGCACCTTGGCCAGCAGAGCCGCCTGCTTCACGTCCGGGTTGGATTCCATGACCTCCAGCGCCCGCTCCACCGCGTCGCACAGCCGCAAATACATCTTTCGATAATCCGCCATTTTCAAGTCTCCTTTCTATGGTATCTACATTTAGTAAAGATATTTACTAAAATCAATAGTAAACATCTTTACTGGATAGAATGTTGCATGAAAGGGGACATGCAGCATGAACTATACGCGCAGGCTTCGTGACCTGCGGGAGGATCACGACAAAACGCAGCAGGATATTGCCGAGGTGCTGGGCACGTCTCAGACCATGTACGCCCGCTATGAACGGGGTGCCAATGAACTGCCGCTGCGCCATCTGGTAAAGCTGGCAGAGTACTACCAGGTCACTACCGATTATCTCCTCGGCCTTTCTGACACCAAATAAAAAATACGCCTGACCGATTTGGTCAGGCGTATTTTTTACAGGTACAATCTTACTCGCCCAGCTGATGCTCCACCAGCTCGCTCAGGGCGTCCACCGCGGCGGTCTCATCGCTGCCGTCGGCGATCAGGGTGATGGTGGTCCCCTTCACGATGCCCAGGCTCAGTACGCCCAGCAGGCTCTTGGCGTTAACGCGGCGTTCTTCCTTTTCCACCCAGATACCGCTCTTGAACTCATTGGCCTTCTGGATAAAATAGGTGGCGGGTCTGGCGTGCAGGCCGACCTCGTTATTCACGGTAACTTCCTTCGTATACATTGTCCGTTCTCCTTCACGTCAGTATCTCGGCCCATATGCCGATACTCTCACTAACATTATTATATCGAATCACCGCAATAATGCAATAGCCATTCCAACAAAATATCTTTGCGGGAGCCACAAAAAGAGTGTGAATTTTGTCACATTCTCCAAAAGACGATTTATTTCAGCTCTACCACGGTAACGCCGGCCTCACCCTCGCCATACCGGCCCAGCCGGAAAGACTTGACGGACCGGTTCCGCTTGAGCATCTCGTGCACCGCCTTGCGCAGCGCGCCGGTACCCTTGCCGTGGATGATGGTGACGGTGCCCAGCTTGGCCATCACCGCCGCGTCGATGTAGTTTTCCACCACGCTTTCGGCCTCCAGCGACTCCATGCCCCGGATGTCCAGCTCCGAGGCGGCACGGGCCGCCAGCTGGATCTGGGGCGACACGTTCTTCCGCTGGGCGGCGGCCGCCTGCTTTTTGCGTTTTTCGATCTCCTCGGCGGATTCCAGCAGCCGCGCCTGCCCGGCCTTCACGGTCATCTTCATCTTCCCCGCCTGTAACAGCATCGAGCCGTCCGCGTTGACGTTCAGCACCGTGGCGGCGGTTTTGACCCCCGGCAGCTCCACCAGATCGCCCACGGCGATGGGGCGGCTGGCCTGAGGGGTCTCCGGTGTCTCGTCCCGGCTGTGGAGCGCCGTCTCGGCCTCCTTCAGGTCATGGCGGATGGACGCCTTGGCGTCGTTGATCTGCTGGAAGTTGGCGGCACGGGTCTGCTGCTTCCGCAGTTCGTCCAGCTGGGCAAAGATCTCCTCGGTTTTCTGCTGGGCCTCCCGCACGATGCGCTTGGCCTCGGCCTCGCCCTTGGCACGGGCGTTCTCCTTGGCCTTTTCCATCTGCTCCCGGAACACGCGGGCCTTGCGGGCGTCCTCCTGCCGCTGCTGCCACAGGCGGTTGGCCTCGGTCTGGGCTTTTTCCAGCCGCTGGCGTTTTTCCTCCAGCTGGGCCAGCACATCCTCGAAGCGAAGGGACTCGCTGTCCATCTGGGCCTTAGCGTCGGCAATGACGCTCTCGTCCAATCCCAGCCGCCGGGAGATGGCAAAGGCGTTGGACTTGCCGGGGATGCCCACCAGCAGCCGGTAGGTGGGCCGCAGGGTCTGCACGTCAAATTCACAGCTGGCGTTTTCCACACCCGCCGTGGTCATGGCGAAGGTTTTCAGCTCGGCATAGTGGGTGGTGGCGGCGATCAGCGCGCCTTTCTGCCGGGCGTGCTGGATGATGGCGATGGCCAGCGCCGCGCCCTCCACCGGGTCGGTGCCCGCCCCCAGCTCGTCGAACAGGATCAGGCTGTCGTCATCCGCCTGCCGCAGGATCTCCACCGTGTTGGACATGTGGGCGGAGAAGGTGGACAGGCTCTGCTCGATGGACTGTTCATCTCCCACGTCCGCCAGAATACGGTCAAATACCCGCACGGTGGAGCCGCTGTCGGCGGGGATGTGCAGGCCGCACTGGGCCATCAGGCACAGCAGTCCCAGCGTTTTCAGCGTCACCGTTTTGCCGCCGGTGTTGGGACCGGTGATCACCAGCGTGTCATAGTCGCCGCCCAGCTCCACCGTCACGGGCACAGCCTTGGCCTTATCCAGCAGGGGATGGCGGGCGCGCTTGAGACTGATAGCGCCCTTGCGCACCACCTCCGGGCGGCTGGCGTCCATGGTATAGCTCAGCTGCGCCCGGGCAAAGATCATGTCCAGCTGCACCAGCATGTCATAGTCGAAGAGGATGTACTCCATACCGTCGGCGCACTGGGCGGAAAGCTCCCGCAGAATGCGTTCGATCTCCTTTTCCTCCCGGGCCTCCAGTTCCTTCAGCTCATTGTTGGCTTGTACAACGCCCATAGGCTCCACAAACAGCGTGGCGCCGGAGGAGGAGATGTCGTGCACCAGTCCCGGCAGACTGCCCTTGCACTCCGCCTTCACCGGCACCACGAACCGCCCGTCCCGCTGGGTGATCAGCGCTTCCTGCAATACCTTGGCGTAGGAGGGGGAGGAAATGATCTTCTGCAAAATTTGCCGTCCCTTGCTGGCGGCGATCCGCATTTTCCGGCGGATGTCCGTCAGCTCGGCGCTGGCGGTGTCGGCAATGGTCTCCTCATCCAGGATAGCGCCGTGGATGCGGTCCTCCAGATACTTGTTAGTGTGCAGGGCGCTGAAAAAACGGTCGATGGCCGTGGCCTCGCCCTTGCGCTCCGCGTCGTACTCGCTGACCCGCCGGGCTGCCGTCAGCAGTCCCGCGATGTTCAGCAGCTCACGGGTGTTCAGCATGCCGCCCCGATCGGCCCGGGCCAGCGGCTC
>SAMEA104315427__coassemble_682_pt1 | contig 25506 bp, 23 predicted proteins | sample SAMEA104315427__metabat2_low_PE_034 | metagenome-assembled genome bin SAMEA104315427 (sample SAMEA104315427) | gut metagenome | biome: Monkey gut; feature: monkey-associated habitat; material: faeces | place: China | collected 2013 | reverse complement strand
AGTTTTCAGTTGCACATCTTTCGATATGCTCCCGTCTGGTGCTTTTCGTTTCGTTCGTTGTTTAATTTACAAGGTACACGCTCCACAACCGCGGAACAGTCATTACTATATCACATGTCTGCCATCTTGTCAACTACTTTTTCATCTTTTTCGATGTTTTTCGTCGTCTCGATTTCGACCGGATCGCTGTCTCTCGCAAACAGCTAGGTTAGATTACCACATACTTCCCCGCTTGTCAACTGTTTTTTACAAATTCTATCAAAAAAGTTTACATCTGCCATAAGCATCGCAAAAAGCAGGCCAAAAGGCCTGCTTTTCAGAAGCGGTGCTTCTCACTGTTTTGTAGTCTCTATCGCCAGCTTATAGGTGCTGCCATCAGTGATCGCCGTCATGTCCACGCCGGTCTGTGCATATTCGCCATCAATGTAGAAAGACCAATATGTCTGATCCTTCTCATAATCGGCAGTAATGCCGTTGACAGTCTTGACGTACAGACCATAGCTGCTGTTCTCACCCTGAATAACCTTCAGCTTCAGGAGTGCCGCGCCTACGGTCTCCTCATCAGTATTGATCGCAGCCGTGATAGTCTTGCCATCGGCGTCTGTGATCTCCAGCGTAAAGCTGTGAGCGCCCTCGCCCAATGTCGCGCCGTCTGTCACCACCCCGCCGCCGTTATCCGGCCGCTGCGCAGGCGCGCTGCCGCAGGCCATCAGGCTCAGCACCATGACCAATGCCAGAATAATTGTCAAAAACTTTTTCATCTTATCCTCTCTTTCTATTTGTCCAGCAGTCCGATCAACAGACTGCCTCTGCCTACCGTAACAGTGACCGGATCGCCCATAAAGTGATTGCTGACACCCAGCGGAAATCCCGCCGTTAATACCGCGTCACGCAAAGGGTACTGCACGCCGGAAATGGACACGCCCTCCGCATCCGCTCCCATGCAGAACACCGACAGAATACCCTGATCTCTGGCAGCAAATGTCACACTTTCATTCCGTATGGCAGTATACTGTTCACGGTCACCGTACAGCCAGCCATGAGCGCCGCGGCAGGTCAGATACAGAAGCGACTGCATATTGGCCAGTGTATGGTCGCTGCGTGTACCGCCCATGCCGCCGTAAAGATGAAATTCCCGTTGGCCGTGCGCAAGCCCCTCTTTGATAGCCAACATCATATCGGTGTCATCCTTTTCTACCGGTACGCGGTGAATATGGTCAAAATCCGGCACCTGCATCAGCGAATCAAAGTCCCCCAGCAGCAAGTCCGGAACGATGCCTTCCTGTTGACAGTATTTCCAGCCGCCATCGGCCGCAATAATATAGTCATTCGGTTCAGGACGGTGCCGCAATCCGTAGTAGCTTCCCGCGCCGAATATCACACACGCCATGCTGCTTCACCTCACCGCTTTTTCCGACGCTCCCACAAAATAGAAAAGCGCCGCAGAAGAATGTCGTATACAACAAACACCGCCAAACCAAGGGCGACCGTGAGCCACAATAGCCAGGGAGCCGTCTCGGAAAACGTCTCTACCACTTCCGTCAGGCAGAACACATACAGCAGCAGCGCATACATAACGCAGATCGCCGCAGAGGCCACTGTCAGCTTCGCAAGCCACCGCAGCGCAGCGCGGTGTATTTTTTCCAGCCGTGGCTGGAGAAGCGGGTAATATCCCAAAAACAGATACAGCGCCGCGGCCTCCTTGTCCGGCCCCAGCAAAAGCGCCAGGATCGCCGTGGCTGCCCAGCAGCACCAGGCGTAGCCGGGACGGCATTCCTCACGCACAGGCAGCAATGCGCCGGAGGCCAGTATCGGACAGGCGTATACCGCAAAAGGCACGATACCGCCCACGCACAGTAATACAATACCCAATGCCGCCATCATGCTGCACAGGGCCAGTTCCTTTGTTGATCTTCTCATAGGTATTCCCTCTATAATGATATCTATGCAGGGCATATGATATCACAGTTCTAAAAAAAAAGCAAATTCGCATACGCGCAAAATATTCCACGAAAATCAAAAAAAGGTATTGACAAATTCCGCAAACCGGTTATAATAGTTTTTGTTCGTCAGCACAGCGGGATTGTGTAATGGTAGCACAGCGGACTCTGACTCCGTATGTGAGGGTTCGAATCCTTCTCCCGCTGCCACGAAGAAACGCCTGAAGCCTTATGGTTTCAGGCGTTTCTTGTTGGTCAAGCGCCGGTATCTGAACGATACCGGCGCTCTTTTCAGCATTTACGCAGATATGTTTACAGAGCCGTTCCTTTCGTCGGCATATGCAGCAGCTTCATGTCCACGCCCTCCAGCTCCAACAGCCTGCACTTCCGCTCCACACCGCCTGCATAACCGGTAAGGCTCCCATCCGCGCCCACTACGCGATGGCAGGGAATGATCAGAGAAATCGGATTATGCCCTACCGCTCCGCCTACCGCCTGCGGCGACATGTGCGCCTTGGCCGTTCTCTCCGCAAGCCGCCGCGCAAGCTGCCCATAGGTCATGGTCTCCCCATAGGGTATCGTCAGCATGATATCGCACACCGCCTTGCGAAAGGGCGTCAGATCGTAACGCAGCGGCGGCGTAAAATTCGGTCTCACACCGGAAAAGTACAGATCCAGCCAGTGTTTCGCCTGCGTGAAGGCAGACGATCCTCCGGCTTCGACCCGCCCGGTCAGCGTACTTCCAAAATACTTCTGCCCATTGAACCAAAGCCCTGTCAGCGCTTCACCGTCTCCGGCCAGCGTGATCATTCCCAGCGGAGACGCGTATTCGCATGTATACATGGTCGTCACCTCATTTCAAAATCCCGGGGCCATCCCCCGTTTCCCATAGGATCTCTTACAATACGCATTATTATATAGACAGTCTGATTTGTCAATCGGCAGACTGCAACTGCGGGCACGGAATACATTATCCCCGGAATACGAAGTCTTTGGCATGCCGAAATGGACCTGCTACAGAATTTTTCATTCTGCAACAGGCCCATTTTTTGAATGATCTCAGCAGAACAGGCAAAACGCAGGCTCTCTTACGTCAGCCGTTTCCTGTTCCTGAAGCCAATTGAAACCGCTCAGTTCTCGCTGCGGCGCTTGTAGGATTCGTACTTGGTCTTGGCATCCTCTTCCGCCTCGGCAAACAGGGTCTTGGCGTTCTCCGGGAAGCTCAGCTCCAGAGAAGCGTAGCGTACCTCGCCCTTCATGAAGTCATACAGCGGCATGGTAGGCTCCTTGGAATCCAGCGTGAACTTCTTGGTGCTGGGATCGTAGCGATACAGATTCCAGTAGCCGGAAGCGACAGCGTCCTTCATCTCCTGCTGGACATTGTTCATGCCCTTCTTGATGCCGTGGTTGATGCAGGGCGCGTAGCAGATCACCAGAGAGGGGCCCTTGTGGGCTTCAGCTTCCTTGATGGCCTTGATCAGCTGGTTGGGGTTGGCGCCCATGGAGCACTGGGCTACATAGACGTTGTCGTAGGTCATCATCAGCATGCCAAGGTCTTTCTTCTTGGTCTTCTTACCGCTGGCCTGGAACTGCGCCACAGCGCCAACGGGGGTCGCCTTGGAGGACTGTCCGCCGGTGTTGGAGTACACCTCGGTATCCACCAGCAGCACGTTCACATCCTCGCCCATGGCGAACACATGATCCAGACCGCCGTAGCCGATATCGTAGGCCCAGCCGTCACCGCCGTACATCCACATGGTCTTCTTGGACAGGTCCTTCTTGCGCTTGATGATCTCATCCACGACCTTCTGCTCGTCAGCGGAGAACTTGCCGTTCTCCAGCACAGCCACCAGAGCGGCGGTAGCGGGGGTGGAGGCATCCAGATCGTCATAAGTCTCCAGATAGTTGGCGATAGCGGCCTTGACCGCCTCGTCCTTGGTGAGGGCGTCCAGCTCCTTCACATAGCCGGTGACGCAGTCACGCAGCTGCTTGACCGCCAGGCACATACCATAGGAGAACTCGGCATTGTTTTCAAACAGGGAGTTGGACCATGCCACGCCCTTGCCCTCCTGGTTCTTGCAGTAGGGAACGCAGGGCATTGCCGCGCCCCAGGCCTGGGTGCAGCCGGTGGCGTTGGCCAGATACATCTTGTCGCCGAACAGCTGGGTCAGCAGCTTGATATAGGGGGTCTCGCCGCAGCCGGCGCAGGCGCCGTTGAACTCCACCAGAGGCTGCTTGAACTGGCTGCCCTTCAGGCTGAACTTATCCACCTTGTCGCCCTTGATGGGCAGGTTGAACAGGTATTCCCAGTTGGTCTGATCCAGAGACACCTCATGAGTAGGCACCATCTTCAGGGCCTTGCCGCCCTTGGGGCAGGAGGAAACGCAGCTGCCGCAGCTGGTGCAGTCCAGCGTGGACACGCCCATGGCGTACTTCATGCCGGAGAGCTGGGGACCCTTGGCATCCACCATCACCAGACCCTCAGGCGCATTGGCGGCTTCCTTTTCGTCCAGCAGGAAGGGGCGGATGACGGCGTGGGGGCAAACGAAGGAGCACATGTTGCACTGCAGGCACTCGGCGGCATCCCACACAGGCAGGTGGGTGGCGATGCCGCGCTTCTCATAACGGGAGGTGCCCAGCGGCATGGTGCCGTCCTCCATACCCTTGAAGGCGGAGACAGGCAGGTCGTCGCCCTTCTGAGCGTTGATAGGCACCAGAATGTTCTTGATAACGTAGGGCAGATTCTCGGCGGCGGACTTGATGGCGGCGCCGGACAGGTTCTTCCACTCGGGCTTTACCTTGACCTCCACCAGCGCGTTGATACCGGCGTCCACGGCGGCGATGTTCATGTTGACGACCTTCTCGCCCTTCAGGCCGTAGGTCTTTTTGACAGCGGCCTTCATGTGCTCCACGGCGTCCTCAACGGGGATGACGTTGGCCAGCTTGAAGAAAGCGGCCTGCAGCACCATGTTGGAGCGGTTGCCCAGCCCCAGCGCCTGAGACTCCTTGTTGGCGTCGATGATGTAGAACTTGATGTCATTCTCGGCAATGTACTTCAGGATATCGCCGGGGATGTGCTGCTCCAGCTCGTTCTCCGTCCACTCGCAGTTCAGCAGGAAGCTGCCGTGGGGCTTCAACTCGGAGATGATGTCGTACTTGGTCAGATACGTTTGGTTGTGGCAGGCGATGAAGTCCGCGTTGGAGACGTAGTAAGTAGAGCTGATGGGGTGCTTGCCGAAGCGCAGGTGGCTCTTGGTGATACCGAAGGATTTCTTGGTATCATACTCGAAGTACGCCTGGCAGTACATATCGGTGGTCTCGCCGATGATCTTGATGGAGTTCTTGTTGGCGCCCACGGTACCGTCGGAGCCCAGACCCCAGAACTTGCAGGCGATGGTGCCTTCCGGCTCGGTCAGCAGAGGCGCACCCACGGGCAGGGACAGATGGGTCACATCGTCCTCGATACCGATGGTGAAGTGGTTCTTCGGCTCCTCCAGCGTCAGGTTGTCGAACACGGCCTTGATCTGGGCGGGGGTAGTATCCTTGCTGGACAGGCCATAACGACCGGCATAGATCAGGGGGCGGTTGGCGTCGTTGATATAGGCGGCGCAGATATCCTCATACAGCGGCTCGCCGATGGAGCCGGCTTCCTTCACACGATCCAGAACAGCGATCTTCTTCACCGTCTTGGGCATGGCGGCTAGCAGATGCTTGGCGGAGAAGGGACGGAACAGATGCACCTGCAGGAAGCCCACCTTCTCGCCCTTGGCGTTCAGGTAGTTGACGACCTCCTGGGCGCAGCCGGACACGCTGCCCATGGCCACGATGACACGCTCGGCGTCAGGCGCGCCGTAGTAGTTGAACAGATGATACTCACGGCCGGTCAGCTTGCTGATCTGGGCCATGTAGTCCTCCACCACGTCGGGCAGATTGGCGTAATCGGTGTTGTTGGACTCGCGCAGCTGGAAGTAGATATCGGGGTTATCCACCAGAGAACGCATGCGGGGATCCTCGGGATTCAGGGCATTGGCGCGGAACTTGGCCAGCGCGTCATAGTCCACCAGCTTGGCGTACTCATCGTAATCCAGCACGTCGATCTTCTGGATCTCGTGGCTGGTGCGGAAGCCGTCAAAGAAGTGCAGGAAGGGAATGCGGGCCTTGATGGCGCTCAGGTGGGCCACGGCGGCCAGATCGGCGGCCTGCTGGACGCTGCCGCTGCTCAGCAGAGCGAAGCCAGTCTGACGGCAATTCATCACGTCGGAATGATCACCGAAGATGGAGAACGCGTGGGTACCAACGGTACGGGACGCCACATGCAGCACGCCGGGCAGACGCTCGCCGGAAATACGGTGCATGGTGGGGATCATCAGCATCAGGCCCTGGGAAGCGGTGAAGCTGGTGGCCAGCGCACCGGCCTCCAACGCGCCGTGACATGCGCCGCAGGCGCCGGCCTCAGACTGCATCTCCACCAGGCGGACGGTCTGTCCAAAAATGTTCTTCTTGCCCTTGGCAGACCACTCATCCGCGTGTTCGGCCATGGGGCTGGACGGCGTGATGGGATAGATGGCGGCAACCTCCGAGAAGGCATATGCCACATATGCCGCCGCTTCGTTACCGTCACAGATCTTCATGAGCTTACTCATTTCTCTTTTCCTCCTCTTTATTCCGGGCACATTTCACCGCGAAAACACGGCAAAAACGCACAGATATACAATATTATATGGTAACACGTTTCGAGGGAAAGTCAATTCAGCCGATAGGATTTCTGCGTTTTCCCCGATGAGTGGGAAAATTTTTTGTGAAAAAAGTCAAATCAGATCACCACAGGCGCACCGTCAAAGGCAAGATGTCCGTCCGTTACGGTCACGCTGCCGCCCAGGCGGTTTTGGTACGTCCCGTCGGGCAAATCTACTCTTACAGGGCCCGCGCCATGCTCCAGCAGGTCGAACACGCCCAGCGCCTTCCCCTCCGGGCCTTCGTAATGGCCCAGCAGCAAGCCGTCTGTCTCCTCCAGCCAGTAGCCGCCGATGATGGGCAGGGTCTCCTTGATCTCCTTCAGCTTTTTAAGCTGAAGCTGCACGTCCCGGCGCATGTCGCCGTAGCTGCTCTGGTTCTCGAAGAAGTCCACCCGTTCACAGGGCGCGTACTCCATACCGCTGTACAGCAGCACCGCGCCCCGCTGGAAGTAAAGAAACGCCAGCCAGTTGTCCAGCTGCGTATCGCTGCGCATCCATGATGCGCCACGGGGCGTATCATGATTTTCCAGAAACCGCGCCTTCACATAACCGCCGGGGTAGGTCAGCTCCTGATAGTTCAGGATATCCGCATACTCAGAAAGACTGATCTTTCCGGTCAGCACACCCTCATAGTAAGGCCACACATCGTAATCATAGCTCATGTCGAACACCTGATGCAGCTCGGTATCCGTGGCGCAGCAGGCCCCCATCTTCCGCATGGCCAGCACACACGCGCCGTGGACACTTTCCGCCAGCCAGAGGCAGCCGGGGCGGACAGTCTCCACCTCGTCACGGGCCTGCCGCCAGAAATCCACCGGCACGGCGCTGGCCACATCGCAGCGGAAGCCGTCCACAATGGCGGCCCACTGCTTCAGAGTATCGATCTGATAGCGCCACAGATCGCGGTTGGTGTAATACAGATCCACGATGTCCCACCAGTCGGCCACCTTGCGGGCGGGCTTTCCCGCGGCATCCCGCAGGAAAAACTCCGGGTGTGTCTTTGCCAGCACGGAATCCGGTGAGGTATGGTTATACACCACGTCAATGATGCACTTCATCCCCCGGTCGTGGATGGCGTCCACCAGATGGCGCAGGTCGTCGATGGTGCCCATGTCCGGGTTCACCGCCCGGTAATCCCGGATGGCGTAGGGGCTGCCCATGGTACCCTTGCGGCCCACCTCGCCGATGGGGTGAATGGGCATCAGCCACAGGATATCCGCGCCCAGCGCCCGCAGGCGGTCAAGATCGCCCTCCAGCGCCCGGAAGGTGCCCTCCTTCGTATGTCCGCGGACAAAAACGCTGTAAATCACCTGATGTCTCAGCTTCAGATCGGTGTTGTCTGCCATGGAAAGGCCCTCCTTTGTCAAAGTGGTTTATTGCAGCATTGAGAGGAACTCGTCCTCCGTCAGCACGGGGATGTTCAGCTCCTGCGCCTTGCGCAGCTTGCTTCCGGCGTTTTCACCGGCCACCACATAGGTGGTTTTTTTGCTGACCGAGCCGCTGGCCTTTCCGCCCCGCTGCTCGATCATGGCGGCGGCTTCGTCACGGGTAAATTTCTCCAGCGTGCCGGTCAGCACGAAGGTCTGTCCGGCAAAGCGGTCGTCCACCCTCTCCTGATGGCTGGTCATGTTGACGCCCGCTTCCCGGAGCCGGGAGAGCAAGTCCTGCGACTGAGGGCTTTCCAGCCACTGGCGGATATACCGGGCGGTGATGGGGCCAACATCGTCGATGGCGGTCAGCTCCTCCTCAGAAGCGGCAGCCAGAGCGTCGAAGCTGCCGAAATGGGAGGCCAGCACCTTGGCGGCCTTGTCCCCCACCTGACGGATGCCCAAAGCGCTGATGAGCCGCCACAGGTCGTTTTCCTTGCTCTTTTCGATGGCGGCCACGGCGTTTGCGGCGGACTTCTCGCCCATGCGGTCCAGCTGGGCAATATCCTGCACCTGCAAGCGGTACAGGTCGGCGGCGGTTTTTACAAGGCCGCTGTCCACCAGAGACTGGATCACCGCCGGGCCTACGCCGTCGATGTCCATGGCGGCGCGGCTGGTAAAATGGGTCAGGTTCCGCAGCAGCTGGGCGGGACACTCAGCGCCGGTACAGCGGATGGCCGCGCCGTCCTCGTCCCGGCTCACCGGCGCGCCGCACACAGGACACACCGCCGGCAGATAGTAGGGCACAGCGCCCGCCGGGCGCTTGTCCTTCACCACCTCCACGATCTCCGGAATGATCTCGCCCGCCTTCTGGACGATGACGGTATCGCCAATGCGAATATCCTTGGACGTGATGAAATCCTGATTGTGCAGCGTGGCGTAGGTAACGGTGGTGCCTGCCAGACGCACCGGCTCCAGCACCGCCTTGGGGGTCAGCACGCCGGTGCGGCCCACCTGCACCACGATGTCCTTCAGAACGGAAGGCTTCTGCTCCGGCGGGTACTTATAGGCCACTGCCCAGCGGGGACACTTGGCGGTGCTGCCCAGCACCGCCCGTTCCGGCAGGCTGTCCAGCTTCACCACCGCGCCGTCGATATCAAAAGGAAAGGCCATGCGCTCATCCCCCAGACGGGCAATTTCGGCAAGAATATCCTCCGTCTCCCGCAGTGGCTTATGGGGAATGACCTTGAAGCGCTGAGAGGTCAGATAGTCCAGTGTCTCGGTATGGGTGGTAAATTCCCGCCCCTCGGCCAGCTGCAAGTTGAAAATGGCGATATCCAGCCGCCGCTGGGCGGCGATCCTGGGATCCAGCTGCCGCAGAGAGCCTGCGGCAGCATTGCGGGGATTGGCCATCAGCGGCTTACCCTCGATCTCCCGCCGGGCATTGATCTCCTCGAACACGCTGCGGGCCATATAGACCTCGCCCCGGACGATCAGATGGGGCAGCTTCTCCGGCAGCGTCATGGGGATGGAGCGGATAGTACGCAGATTCTCCGTCACATCCTCCCCTACCCGGCCATCGCCGCGGGTCGCGCCCCGGACAAATACGCCGTTCCGGTACTCCAGGGCAACAGACAGGCCGTCCACCTTGGGTTCCACACTATACAGGGCATCCGGCAGGTCGGCGGCCACCTTCTCCAGAAAGTCCCGCACCTCGTCGCCGTTGAACACGTCCTGCAAGCTCTCCAGCGGCACCTCATGCCGTACCTCCTCAAACTGACTGAGGAGCTTGCCGCCCACCCGCTGTGTGGGGGAATCGGAGGTGATCTCCTCCGGATGTTCTTTTTCCAGATCCTCCAGCCGCCGCAGCAGATGGTCGTACTCATAGTCCGACATGGTGGGCGCGTCCAGCACATAATAGAGATACCCGTTGGCATTCAGGGTCTCCCGCAGCTGCTTCATTTCTTCACGATAATCCATGGCACATCCTCATTTATCCGTTGTTCATGATATAATCCTCGGCATACTGTTCCGTCTCGTCAGGCGCGGTACTGAAATAGGTATAGGTGTCCGGCACGCCGCCCACGATCACCGTCTCCGCTACAGCGATCTCATTGGACACCCTGGTGGAGGTTTTCATCCCCGGCAGAAGGATGCTCATATACACATCCACGTCCAGAAAGATCTGGTGACGTGTCTGGTTGATGCCTGCGGCGGTGAACTGGTTGCGAAAGGCCGCGCTGGCGCTGCCCACCGCCTGCATCCGCACATAAAGGCTGGGACCACGCCCCGCCAGCAGGGCTGATCCGGTCAGCGTTCCCAACGGGATCTCCAGCTCGCTGGTGGAAATCTCCGACAGCCGGAGCAGGATCTCGTCGGCGATGCGGCCCTGCATGCGGTTTACCTCCGCCACGTTGCTGCGCAGGGCTGTAATATGCCCCGTGTCGTCCTTGTCGAAGATAACAAAATTGCTGTAATCGATCTCACCGTCGGCTACCGCCTCGTTGACAGCGGCAGACACAATGCGGTTGACGGTGTTGGACACCCGGGCCGTAGCCATACTGGTCATCACCGGCTTCAGGTGCCACAAAAGCGACACCGCTGCCGCCAGCAGCGCCAGCGCCAGCAGCGTCAGCCATACGCCCACTCGCTGCCGTCCGGTCAGGCGCAGATAGCGCAAGCGTTCCATGGCTCACACCTCCCCTTACGGGAAGGGTATGCGGCAGCGGCTTATCCTTATTCCTCCCAGCCGTTGACGATGGCCTTGAAGGTTTTGCCCCGCTCGGCAAAATTCTTGAACTGGTCAAAAGCGGCGCAGGCAGGCGACAGCGTCACCACATCGCCGGGAATGGCCCGGTCACGGGCAGTCTCCACCGCTCTTTGGAAGGGTGTGACCTCCACGATCTCCGGATGGCCGGGGCGATAACCCTCGGCGTTCTCCACCGCGGCGCGGATCTTGCCGGCGGTGGCGCCGCACAGCACCAGCAGCTTGACGTGTTCCACGATCTCGCCGCCCAGCGCGTCAAAGGGAATGTGCTTGTCATAGCCGCCGGCGATCAGGATCACCTTCTCCGGGAAGGAACGCAGGCCCGCCGTAGTACGGCTGGGGCTGCTGGCAATGGAATCGTTATAATACCGCACGCCCTTATAGGTGCGCACCAGCTCGATACGGTGCTCCACGCCGCCGAATGTCCGGGCGAAATCCCGGATAACCTCGTCAGACACCAGACCGTCCACGGCGGCGATGGCCGCCATGTAGTTCTCCACATTGTGGACACCGGGAAGCTTGATATCGCTGGTGGTCATGACGGTACGTTCGCCGCCGTTGTCCCGGCAGACGATCTCCTCACCCCGCAGAAATACCCCCTGCGCCGGTTCGCCCTGACGGCTGAAATACACCGCCCGGTCGGGGACACGCTCGCCCTGCTGCCGGGTAATGTCATTGTCAAAGTTGAAGATGGCCACATCCCCCGCCTTCTGGTGGCGGAAGATGTTCTCCTTGGCGGCCACATACTCCGCCATATCCTTGTGGACATCCAGATGGTTGGGGGCCAGATTGGTCACTACGGCGATATGGGGGCTGTACGGCATGGTCATCAGCTGAAAGCTGGACAGCTCCAGCACCGCATAATCGGTGGAATGCATATCCCCGGCCTCGCACAGCAGAGGATGGCCGATGTTGCCGCCCACATGGACGGTATTGCCCGCCTTCTTCAGAAGCTCGGCAATGATGGTCGTTGTGGTGGTCTTTCCGTCGCTGCCGGTGACGGCGATGATGGGGCAGGGGCATACCCGGAAGAACACCTCCATCTCAGAGGTCAGCTCACTGCCTTCGGCCACGGCCTTTGCCAGCTGCGGCACATCGGGCCGCAGGCCCGGCGTGCGGAAGATGACGTCCTGATCCAGCCCCTCCAGATAGTCCTGGCCTAATTGCAGGCGCGCGCCGCGGCTTTCCAGCTCACCGGCCAGCTCTCCCAGCTGCTCCCGCGTCCGCTTGTCGCAGGCAGTGACGGCAATGCCCTCGCCCAGCAGCATGCGGATCAGCGGCTCGTTGCTGACGCCGATGCCCACCACGGCCACCGTCTTATGCCTGATGGAATCCAGATACTCTCGCAATGTCATGGGATAGCCTCCCTTATCGAAATGAAATCTGATATATTATACCGCAATCCAAGGGCGGATTCAATCAGAAACCGCAAAAAATCCCGCCGCGGCACAAAGCCGCGGCGGGATAAAAAAGTCTTATTGCTCGGCGTACCGGGCCAGAAAATGGCGGGGGCGCTCCTGCTGAGGATTGTCAATGACCTCCCGCGCCGGACCCTGCTCCACGATAACGCCGCCATCCATGAAGATCACCTGATCCGCCACATCACGGGCGAAGGCCATCTCATGGGTGACAATGATCATGGTGGTGTGCTGCTGGGCAAGGCCGCGAATGACCTTCAGCACCTCGCCGGTCAGCTCCGGATCAAGGGCGGAGGTCGGCTCATCGAAGCACAGAATATCCGGCTTCATGGCCAGCGCACGGGCAATGGCCACACGCTGCTGCTGTCCACCAGAGAGCTGATGAGGATAATTGCCCATTCGATCAGCAAGGCCCATTTTCTCCAGCAGCGCCTTACCTTCTGTCAGAATGTCTGTCTCACTTTCACCGGTTTTCTCCGTTTTTGCCATCAGCTTCCGGGCCAGTACCACATTTTCCAACGCCGTATACTGAGGGAACAGGTTAAAGCTCTGAAACACCAGGCCGAAATGCAGCCGCTTTTTGCGGATGTCCGCCTCACGGCGGGTAGCGGGGTCGGCGGCGTCAAACAGCGTCTTGCCCCGCACGGAGATCACGCCCTGATCCGGTGTCTCCAGAAAGTTCAGGCACCGCAGCAGCGTAGTCTTTCCGCTGCCGGAGGAACCGATGATACTGAGGGCCTGCCCCTCCTCCAGTGAGAAGCTGATGTCCTTCAGCACCGAGGTATCGCCAAAGTGCTTTTCAATGTGCTGTACGTCCAGTATCGCCATGGTGGACCCTCCTTACTTAAAGTAGCTGAGCTTGCGCTCGATGTAGTTGAACAGCAGCGTCAGGATGCCCACAAAAGCCAGATAAAACACGCCTGTGTAGAACAGCGGCCAGGTAATACCAGCGGATTTCATATAGGACTCGCCCACCTTGGTCAGCTCCATGATGGCGATAATGCGGGCAAGAGACGTATCCTTCACCAGTGTGATGACCTCGTTGGACATGGGCGGCACAATGCGCTTGACCATTTGCAGCAGCGTGACCTTGAAGAAGATCTGGCTTTTTGTCATACCCAGTACCTGACCTGCCTCCCGCTGGCCTACCGGCACGCCTTCGATACCACCCTTGTAGATGACAGCGAAGTAACAGGCATAGTTGATCACGAAGGCTACCACGCAGGCTGCCATGCGGCCGTCGGAAAAGTTTGCCCAGATATTGTTGTCAAACCACTTTCCGGGGCCGTAAAAAATAATGATCAGCTGCAGCATCAGCGGCGTACCGCGGATGATCCACACGATGATGTTGAACAGCCAGCTTACCGGCTTGCAGCGGCTGCGCAGAGCGAAGGCAATAAGAAGTCCCAACGGCAGTGAGAACAGCAGCGTCAGGAAAAAGATCTTCAATAACTCGCCCATACCCTGAAGCAGCGCGAGGGTAACGGTCAGGAACATGACAAAACTCCTTTATGTGTTAACAAATCAAAAGCCGCCCAAAGGCAGAGGGCGCGGTACGCCCTCTGCCTTGGAAAATCATAGCATACTTTTTGCCGTCTGGCAACTTATTTGGTGATGACCACCTGTGCGTTCTCGCAGTAGGCGTTGGTGCACTCCATCGCGGCCATCACACCCTCGGTCAGGGTCATGCCGTTCCACACCACGTCGATGTTCTTGCTGTCCAGCTCATTGACCTTCATGTCCCAGTCAATGACCACGAACTCGATGTTCACGCCCAGCTTTTCAGCCACCAGCTTGGCCATGTCGGCATCAAAGCCGATCCACTCGCTGTTGGCATCCTGATAATCCATGGGCTCAAACTCGGTGATACCGACCACCAGCGTTCCCTTATCCTGGATGTAAGCCACATCGCTGTCGGACTCGGAGGCGGTGAACTCGGCAGCAGACTGCTCCAGCAGCGCTTCCTGCACGCCGTAGGTCTTAGCCATCTCCAGCATGGAACCGTCGGCATAGGCATCAGCCATTACGCTGTTGATGAAGGAAGCCAGGTCGCTGCCCTTGCGGCAGCCAACACCGTACAGCTCGGAGGTCAGCTTCTGGTCGGTGACCTTCAGATCGGGGTAGCTGGTGCCTTCGCCCACCATGGCGCCGGCCATCAGCAGGTCGATGATGGCGGCATCGGAGGTGCCGGCGTCCACTTCCATCAGCGCGTCAGCCTGAGAGCCAACGGAGTTGATCTTCCAGCCCTTTTCGTTGGCCACTTCCTCACCGGCGCTGCCGGCTTCCACGGCGTAGGTCAGTTCGGTCTGCGTGTCATCGGGGGTCTGTGCGTCGCTGTTTGCATCGGGAGCAGCCTGATTACCGCAGGCCACCAGGCTCAGCGCCATGACCAGCGCCAGCATCATTGCCAAAAACTTTTTCATGTTACGTTTCTCCTTTTTGTTGGCGCCTTTTGTCTGGCGTCTTTCTTTTGTTTTAGTATGGTAATACTCTACCACTTTATCACGCTAATGTAAAGTGTCAGTGCTGACAAAAGCAGCCGTATTTCCGCCCCCGTATTGCACAAATATGACAAAGACCGGCAAAACGCTTCCGGACAGAAGAAAAAGGCGGCGTATCACGCCGCCTTTTTCATATTACACGAGCCGATCTGTAAGCCGGGTTCTGTCTTGACAGTCATCTATCTAGGCGCACCGTTGCCGGTACGCTCAAGCCACCCCGGGGACGGCCGGGCCAGCCAAATGTCCCCATACCGGTGTTGCTCCGGATAGAGTTTACAGCGACGGACGCTTCCACGCCGTCGGGTGAGCTCTTACCTCACCTTTCCACCCTTACTTCGCCGATGCAGCTCCCTATCGTCCATTCCACCGTCAGCGGCGGAATGAACTCATTTTGCCGCATCTCCTCTCCCCGCGAAAACGACGTTTTCGCGGGGACCCCATTCGGGGCCTGCGAAGCGGTATATCTCTGTTGCACTTTTCCTGAAGTCGCCTTCGGCGGGCATTACCCGTTATCCTTGCCCTATGGAGCCCGGACTTTCCTCATCGACAGGCTTTCGCCTTGCCGCCGCGACTGTCTGATCAACTCGCATGTACCATTTTACCCAACCGCGCCGTAAAAGTCAACGAAAAATCCCTTTTTGACCGCAGGTCGGCGCACAGAAAATCATCGCACCCGTATCATGATTTTATCAACAGTAATTCTAACATCACATATTACGTTCCATAGCTTTACTTTTCTTGTTAATTATTCTACTATATAGTCACAACAAAGAAACACCTCAACCTAAAAAATGACTAAGGAGGAAACTACCATGAAAAACATCTCTACCTACATTATGGTCTCTATCGTCTCCCTCATGCTGGTGGTGGCGACCGCCTTTCTGATGACCGCTGCCGACGCCCCGATCCGTGAAGCCGGCGGATATCTGCCTTTGTTCTTCGGCGCCGTGTTCACTTGGAGTACCGCCAAGGCCGGCCTGATGGAGCGTGAGCGTGAGGAGCGCCGCAGCACTCGCACAAGCTTCACTCCCAGCCACGCCGCAGCTTAATTGAAACAGATCCGCAAACCGGAAAAGGCACGCAAGTGCCTTTTCCGGTTTCGGTTTTCCGGTTTCCGGTTTCTGAAATTTTCCTTTGCATTTTCCGGGAAAACATGCTACAATAATTATGCAATGTGTGGCGTAACTGCGTAAATCCAGTTGCCGCCGCATGCTTTTTTTATCTTCACGCGTGCAGCGCGGAGCCTTTTGCTCCGATGCTGTGCGCTATTTTTGTTTTTAGGAGGATGCTTTCATGCAAGAAAACAACGCTTTTCTGGAGCGGCAGCCGGTTGGCCGACTCATGCGGCAATACGCCGTACCCTGCATCATTTCATTGGTGGTGGCAGCGCTATACAACATTGTTGATCAGATATTCATTGCCAACGCGTCATATCTTGGTTCCTACGGAAACGCCGCCAATACGGTGGTCTTTCCCCTGACAGTGGTAGCGCTGGCTATCGCCGTAATGATCGGCGATGGCGCCTGCGCCTTCGTCAGCATCAGTCTGGGCCGCCGTGACGCCGACAGTGCGCATCGCAGTGTCGGCAATGCCATTGTGCTGTGCGTTATCGCCAGTCTGGTACTGACGGCAGTGTACCTTATTTTCATGGAGCCTATTCTCACGCTGTTCGGTGGACGGGTCAATGATGATACCTTCCGCTGTGCCAAAGAATACTTCTTCTGGATCGCGTTAGGCGTTCCCTTCTACATGCTGGGTCAGGCGCTGAACCCTATCATTCGCTCGGACGGCAGTCCCCGCTTTGCCATGATCGCCACGGTGGCCGGCGCGGTGACCAATATTATCCTCGACCCCATCTTCATCTTTCCCCTAAAAATGGGCATGGCCGGAGCCGCCATTGCTACGGTGCTGGGTCAGATCCTGACAGCGGGTCTCTCTGTATGGTACCTGTTTCATACCAGGACCATCCGCCTGAACCGCACCAGCTTCGGTCTGCGGAGCGGGCTTATAAAGCGTTTTCTGATGTTGGGTCTTACCAGTTTTCTATCCCAGATCTCGCTGGTGATCTCCATGGCGGCGGTGCAGAACATGTGCACCAAATACGGGGCGCTGGATCCCATTTTCGGTCAGCCGGAGTATGCGCAGATCCCACTGGCGGTGCTGGGTATCGTCATGAAATTCTTCCAGATCGCCATTTCCATCGCCGTAGGACTGGCGGCGGGCTGCATCCCGGTGGTAGGCTACAACATTGGCGCGGGGCGAAAGGATCGGGTCAGGCGGCTGTTTACCCTGCTGCTGACGGCAGAGGCCATCGTTGGCGCTGTGGCACTGGCTATCGTGGAGCTGCTCCCCCGTCAGCTTATCGGCATTTTCGGCGCAGGCAACGAGAGTGCCTATTACACCGCCTTTGCCATCCGCAGCTTCCGTCTCTACCTGTGCATGATGGTACTGGCCACTGTCAACAAGGGCGCCTTCATCTTTTTGCAAGCCATGGGTAAGGCAGCAGCCTCCACGGTCATCTCTATGACCCGGGAAATCGTTTTCGGCGTGGCGCTGCCCATCATCCTGCCCATTTTCTGGGGGCTGGACGGCATCCTGTTGTCCTTCCCCGCTGCCGACATCCTGACATTTGTTATCGCGCTGGCCGTTATCCGCCGCACCTATCGTGAATTGCGCGCCCCTGCCCCGCAAGTTCAGGATTGACTTTCCCATCCGCGCCTGCTATACTGACAATTGTTGAGGGAGTAGTCGGCGCGGATCGTGCGCGGTATGCCAACATACTGGCAAACGCCTGGTATACCTTAATTGATGAGACTCATACAGTCGGAAGGCCGTATGTGTCTCAGGTTAGCAAGTGCTTACATGAGCGGATACGGTATGTATCCGCTCATTTTATATGGATGCGAGGAAAATGATCATGGGATTACTGGAACTGTTTTTGCTGGCCATCGGATTGAGCATGGATGCCTTCGCCGTGTCGGTGTGCAAAGGCCTTGCCATGCAGAAGGTCACCTTCCGCAGCGCCGCCATCTGCGGCGTGTGGTTCGGCGGATTTCAGGCATTGATGCCCTTTATCGGTTATCTGCTGGGCGCAGGCTTTGAAAAATACATCAACGCCGTGGCGTCGTGGATCGCCTTCGTGCTACTGGCACTGATCGGCGGCAACATGATCCGGGAGGCTCTCAGTAAAGAAGAGGAAAACGCCTCCGCCGCGCTGGATGTGAAAACCATGTTCCTGATGGCGGTGGCCACCAGCATCGACGCGCTGGCAGTTGGCATCACCTTTGCCTGCGTGCCTGTGAAGATCATGGCCGCCAGTCAGCTGGCAAACACCATTGCGGCCGTCTGTCTCATTGGTCTGACTACCTTTGCCATCTCCTGCGTCGGCGTAAAGGCCGGCAGTGTGTTTGGCTCCCGCTATAAGTCCAAGGCAGAGTTTGCAGGCGGCGCGATCCTGATACTGATCGGCGTCAAAATCCTGCTGGAGCATCTGGGCGTATTGTAAGAAGCGCATAAAAGCAGGCATCCTGACGGATGCCTGCTTTTTTGATTGACCTGTTTCAGTCAACGATATCCACAGAAACTTTGGCGCCTGTACGCTGGGCGTAGGAGCGCACCACCGTGCGGATCTCCTTGGCGATGCGGCCCTGACGGCCGATCACCTTGCCCATATCCTCGGGGGCAACGCGCAGCTCCAGCGTCAGCTCGTCACCGTTCTCGACCTCGGTCACGGTGACCTGATCGGGATGCTGGACGAGGCTTCTGGCGATATAGAGCAGCAATTCCTTCATGACTTGCCCTCGGTCTTACAGAACGTCGACCTTCTTCAGCAGAGCGCGAACGGTATCGGTGGGCTGAGCGCCGGTCTTGATCCACTCGCGGGCGCGGTCGGCATCGATCTTGATCTCGGCAGGATTCACGCAGGGATTGTAAGTGCCGATCTCCTCGATGAAGCGGCCATCACGGGGATAGCGGCTGTCAGCCACGACCACGCGGTAGTAAGGAGCCTTCTTGGCGCCCATTCTTCTCAGTCTGATCTTAACCATGGTTTTTTCCTCCAAAATAAATAATTTGTTGTCATGTATCATAAATGCCGGGGCACTTATTTCATTCTCTTCTTCCGGCCGAAGCCCTTCATGCTGCTGCCGCCCATCAGGCCGTTCAGCGCGCCCATGCCCCGCTTGCCGCGGGTCAGGGCCTTGGTCATCTGCTGCATGGCTTCGAAGCCCTTCAGCAGCCGGTTCACATCCGACACCTGCTGACCGCAGCCTGCCGCGATGCGGCGCTTGCGGCTGGCATTGAGGATCTGGGGATTCTCACGCTCCTGCATGGTCATGGACTGAATGATGGCTTTGGTGCGGGCGAACTGCTTCGGGTCGATCTGGTCAGGGTCAAAGCCCTTGGCCATGTTGCCCGGCAGCATGCTGGCGATCTGGCTCAGATCACCCATGTTTTGCAGCTGTTCCAGCTGATCCAGATAATCGCTGAGGGTCAGCCGGTTTTTCCGCAGCTTCTCCTCCAGCTTCTTTGCCTGCTTCTCATCATACTGCTGCTCTGCCTTTTCGATAAAGGACAGCATATCGCCCATACCCAGAATACGGGAGGCCATCCGGTCGGGGTGGAACAGCTCGATCATGTCCAGCTTCTCGCCGGTACCCACAAACTTGATGGGCTTTCCGGTAGCCGCCCGGATCGACAGGGCCGCGCCGCCGCGGGCATCGCCGTCCAGCTTGGTCAGCATTACGCCATCGATACCCAGCGCATCATCAAAAGCCTTCGCGGCGTTGACGGCGTCCTGACCGGTCATGGCGTCCACCACCAGCAGGATCTCGTTGGGCTTCACCGCGGACTTGATGTTACGCAGCTCGTCCATCAGCGTCTCATCGATGTGCAGACGGCCGGCGGTATCCAGAAATACCATATCGTTGCCGTGGTCAGCGGCATACTTAACCGCTTCTTTCGCGATGGTCACGGGGTCGATCTGTCCCATTTCAAACACGGGAATGTCAAGCTGCCTGCCCACCACCTGTAACTGGTTGATGGCGGCGGGACGGTACACATCGCAGGCGGCCAGCAGCGGGCGCTTGCCGAACTGGCGGCGCATCAGACCCGCCAGCTTCGCGCCGTTCGTTGTCTTACCGGCACCCTGAAGGCCCACCATCATGACCACAGTAGGGCCGCGGTTGGCGGTGGTGATCTTGACGTTGGTGCCGCCCATCAGCCTGGTCAGCTCTTCATTGACGATCTTGATGATCTGCTGGGCAGGGGTCAGGCTTTCCAGCACGTCGCTTCCTACGCAGCGTTCCGTCACCTGGGCCACAAAGTCCTTGACCACCTTATAGCTGACGTCTGCCTCCAGCAGCGCCAGACGTACCTCCCGCATGCCGGTGCGGACATCCGCTTCCGTCAGGCGGCCTTTACCCCGCAGATTTTTGAATACGGCATTTAATTTTTCGGACAGTCCTTCAAAAGCCATATTTACTCCTTCAGCGCTTCGGCGTTTTCCAAAATGACAGACACCAGCTGATCCAACTGCGGATTTTCATACTGGCGGTAATTGATGGTTTTGACCTGCCGGGCCGCTTCTTCAATCGCTGTGATCTTTGGCTGCATCTGCATGAAGCGGTGGATCAAACCTGTTTTATCCTCGATCTCCTGCATGGACGCTTCGGCGCGGACGATCACATCCCGCACGCCCTGCCGGGAGATCCCATAGTTTTCAGCGATCTCGCCAAGGGACAGATCCTCATTATAGTACAGATCGAAAAATTCTTTCTGCCTGTCTGTGAGGGTCTCGCCGTAAAAATCGAACAACATCGTCATGCGGTAGGTCTGGTTTTTCACGGATGACTCCCCTTTCTGTAAAGCGCATCGCCTTCATGTAAAGTTTCCATCCTTTACAACAGGAAATATCATACCTGATTTCCTCCGAAAAGTCAAGGCGAAAATAGCCGGGAGACAAGATTTTTTATAAAAAAGGAGCGGTTTTCACCGCTCCTTTCAAATCATCCGGCAGCTTACTCCACGGTAACGCCGCGCTTTTTAAACTCCTCCACCATCAGATCCAGATCCGGCTGGATATGGATCGGCTCACCAGCGGACTTGATGGCATTGGCCACGTCCTTCAGGCCGTTGCCGGTGACCACAGACACCACGGTGGCGTCATGGGGGATCAGTCCCTCCTCGCAGGCCTTCTTCAGCGCCGCCGCGCCGGTGACACCGGCAGGCTCGCCGAACACGCCGCAGGTACGGCCCAGCAGGCGCTGGGCGGCCAGGATCTCCTCATCAGAGACATTGACGGCAATGCCGTTGGACTCGCGGATGGCGGCCAGCGCCTTGTCGGCGTTGCGGGGCACACCCACGGAGATGGAATCGGCAATGGTGTTCTCCTCCATCGGCTCCCAGGGCTTGTTCTCCTGAATGGCCCGGTTGATGGGATAGCAGCCCAGAGACTGGGCGGAGATCAGGCGGGGCAGCTTGTCGATGAAGCCGATGGCGTACAGATCCTTGAAGCCCTTCCACACACCGGCGATGGTGCAGCCGTCGCCCACGGAGATGGCCAGATAGTCGGGCATCTCCCAGTTCAGCTGCTCAGCGATCTCCAGCGCCACCGTCTTTTTGCCCTCGGACAGGTAGGGGTTGATGGCGGCGTTGCGGTTGTACCAGCCGTACTTGTCGATGGCGGCGGCGGACATCTTGAACGTGTCCTCATAGTTGCCCTTGACGGAGATCACGTTGGCGCCGAAGATCATCAGCTGGGCCACCTTGCCCTTAGGGGCGCGTTCCGGCACAAAGATGTAGGTCTTGATGCCAGCGGCGGCGGCGTTGCCGGCCAGAGAGCTGGCGGCGTTGCCGGTGGAGGAGCAGGCGATGGTCTTTGCGCCGGCCTCCATGGCCTTGGCCACCGCCATGGCGCTGGCGCGGTCTTTCAGGGAAGCGGTAGGGTTTTGTCCGTCGTCCTTCACCCACAGCTTTTTGATGCCCAGCATCTCCGCCAGCTTCGGCTCCTCATACAGAGGGCTCCAGCCCACCCGCAGAGGCGTGTCGGGGGTGGTCTCCTCCACGGGCAGCAGCTCACGATAGCGCCACATGGAGCGGTTGTCCCGCTTGGCCAGCTTCTCCTTGGTCAGCACGGACTTGATATAGTCATAATCGTAGACGATATCCAGAATGCCGCCGCATTCGCAGTTGGTCAGATCAGGCACGGCGTCATAGGTCTTGCCGCAGCGAACGCACTTGCCGTATTTCACATTTTTCATGGTGGTGTTCTCCCTATTTAAGATTCAGAGTAGTATTCGTCATCCGCCCAATGGGCAGGGTTGTTGTCGATATATTGCCAGATGGTGAAGTAATCCGCATCGTTCCGGATAACATGATCGTAGTAAGATCGCTGCCAAAGCTTTGTATACCCCATATCCCAGGCACGCCGTGTAGAGATGGACTTAAATCGCTGCATCAATCGCTGTAGGGGCGGACGACTCTGTCCGCCCTTTTCTCCGTCCAAGCAGATAATGGCGTGGACATGGTTTGGCATAATGACATATTTGTCCACCAAAATACCGGCGGTATCATCCGTAAGTCTTTCCAGACATTCCTTCACAGCAGCACCCAGCGGGGTCAGCGACAATACGAACCGCGGCAATACGCCGCAGGGGCGGACAGAGTCGTCCGCCCCTACAGAAACAGGTCGTATATGCGCAAGGATCTTCATGCGGTTTTGGGTACAAATCGTCACAAAATACCAGCCGCCGTCGTATGCAGACGCGGATAAACGTATTTTCTTCCGCTGTACCGCTTCCATTTTTACAGCGCCTTCAGCAGGCCGGTGGCCTCGTTGAACTCATTGATCAGCTCGTCCAGATCCTTGGCCTGAGCGTGAACGGCATCCCAAGTGCCCTTGGTGTCGTACCACTGGGCGTTCAGATCCTCCACGTTCATCTGCTGCTGCTCGACCCAGGTGTAGTACTTCAGGTTGTGGACGCGCTTGCGCTCGGCATAGCCCATCTCCATCATGTTGTCGGTGCGCAGACCCAGCATATGCAGGTTGTGGTCCAGAGAAGCCTCGTGGGCATTGTAAGCGCCGTGCATCTCGTTCAGCTCCTCAATACGGGACTTGTACATCACGGCGGAGTCAGTCAGGACGGTGGCGACCACATCATTCTCGGTCAGCTCATAGTACTTGGCCATCTTGATGCAGCACAGCACATTGGCGATACCGGAAATGCCCTGCCAGGTCATCTTCTCGACTTCCTCGTCGGTCATGCCCAGCTCCTTCTTCATGTACTCCTGACCCTCATGGGTGTTGAACAGGCGCAGCAGGCGCTGGCTGTCCTCATCGTCAATGGCGATGGCCATATCGGTGTTCTTCACGTTGTGGATCCAGGGGATGTGCTTGTCGCCGATGCCCTCGATGCGGTGGCCGCCGAAGCCGTTATTCAGAATGGTGGGGCACTGCAGCGCCTCGCCCACGGCCAGCTTCAGATGAGGATAACGCTCCTTCAGCAGATCACCGGCGGACATGGTGCCGGCGGAGCCAGAGGTGAAGCAGGCGCCGGCAAAGTTCTGGCCGGGCTTCTTGATGGCTTCGAACAGATCAGCCAGCGCGTAGCCGGTGACGTTGTAGTGCCACAGGGGGTTGCCCATCTCGGCGAACTGATTGAAGATCATCATGGTGGGATCCTGCTTCAGCTCCCAGGTCTTGTCGAAGATCTCCTTGACGTTGGACTCGCAGCCGGGGGTGGCGATGATCTGGCCGGCGATGGACTTCAGCCAGTCAAAGCGCTCCTTGGACATATCCTGGGGCAGGATGGCCACGGACTCGCAGGCCAGCAGCTTGGAGTTGAAAGCGCCGCCGCGGCAGTAGTTGCCGGTGGAGGGCCACACGGCGTGATGATAAGTAGCGTCGAACTGACCGGTCACCAGACGGGGGGCCAGGCAGCCGAAGGAGGCGCCCACCTTATGGCAGCCGGTGGGGAACCACTTGCCGGACATGGCCACGATGCGGCAGGGCACGCCGGACAGCTTGCTGGGGATCTCCACATAGTTGGGGACCTTCTGGAACAGGCCGCCGCTCTCCTTGGCCTCGTTATGCCAGGAAATACGGAACAGGTTCACGGGATCCACGTCCCACAGGCCGGTATGGCTCAGCTTGGACTTGATCTTCTCGGGGATCAGGTCGGGGTTCTGCATCTGGGCGATGGTGGGGATGATGACGTTGTTCTCTTTCGCCTTCTGGATATTGTGCTCCAGACCCACTTTGTTGATGGACAGATCGATCATTTTTTCTTTTCCTCCTGCTGTTTATTGGCGTCGATGTAAGAGTATAAAGTATATTTGGAAATACCGAAGTATTTAGCCACTTTGTCGGTGGATTTGGTCACCAGGAATGCCCCGGAATCATTCAGGAAGCGGATAGCCCGCACTTTGTCATCCTTATTCATCAGCGCCACGGGCTTTCCCACCTGCTGCACCGACTGCTCGATCAGCTCGTCCAGCACATTGTTGACGTTGATGATCTTCTCCGGTTCGGCCTGCTCCTTATCCCGGGTGCTCATGAACTCGCCCAGCTCCTGATGCATCATCATAATATTGGTGATATCGTAGTTGATGGAAAAAATGCTGGTCACATTTCCGCGGCTGTTGCGAATATAGAGGGATGACGATTTCAGGATCTTGCCGTCCGGCGTTCTGGTCAGGTAGCATAGATGATCCTTCGGGTGGTCGTTCTGGCTGTTAAGCTGATCCAGCACCACCTGAGACGCACCGTCGCCCACCTTACGGCCAGATACATGACCGTTTTCGATATGTACGATCGTATGCTCCGGATGTCCGCTGCCTACGTCGTGGATCACGACCTCGCACTTGTCGCCAAACTGTGCCGCGACACCCGCGGCGATTTGCTTCAGAGCTTCTAATCGTTTTGCTTCCATGAACGATCAACTCTCCTTATCAAATATGAAATTTTGGTTCCGTTCCGGAGAATATCGTTTCTATTGACCATACTCCCATTCACTTTCCACTCCTATCATATCACACTTTAACAAGAAATCAACGTTTTTCCAAAAAAATTTTTAGGAAAAAAGATTTTTTGTTTGACATCCGCCTACTATGTGCTATTATATGACATAGGAAATTCGTTTATTTTCAGTTAAGATGCAGTATCATATCATTTCTTGGAGGTACATTATGGATTTTGAAGCCATCAGAAAAGCTGCTGAAGGGTACAAGCCCGCTATGGTGAAGTTCCTGCGGGACATGATCGCCATTCCTTCCGAATCCTGCGAGGAAGAGGGCGTTGTCAAGCGCATCGCCGAGGAGCTGAAGTCCCTGGGCTATGACAAGGTAGAGTTTGACAAGCTGGGCAACGTGATCGGCTGGATGGGCGAGGGTGACAAGATCATCGCCATCGACAGCCATATCGACACCGTGGGCATCGGCAACATCAACAACTGGGAAGCCGATCCTTACAAGGGCTATGAGACCGATGACATCATCTATGGCCGCGGCGGTTCCGATCAGGAGGGCGGCATGGCCGCCGCCGCTTACGGCGTGAAGATCATGAAGGATCTGGATCTGCTGCCCAAGGGCTACAAGATGATGGTAGTCGGCTCTGTGCAGGAGGAGGACTGCGACGGTATGTGCTGGCAGTCCATCGTCAACGAGTATTTCAACGGCCCCGAGGACGCCCGCGAGAAGATCGAGTTCGTCATCTCTACCGAGCCTACTGACGGCGGCATCTATCGCGGCCACCGCGGCCGTATGGAGATCCGCGTGGATA
>SAMEA104315427__coassemble_680_pt1 | contig 25531 bp, 29 predicted proteins | sample SAMEA104315427__metabat2_low_PE_034 | metagenome-assembled genome bin SAMEA104315427 (sample SAMEA104315427) | gut metagenome | biome: Monkey gut; feature: monkey-associated habitat; material: faeces | place: China | collected 2013 | reverse complement strand
CGCGGTTAAGATCCTTCGGGACCGGAACAAATGCCATTGACTGTTTCCTCCTTTCCGAGAGTAATGCTGCATTCGACCTCGTTGCCCCAAACATCCCAGCCTTCGGGAGACTGACGGGCAAAAAGCTCTACGCGGGGAAGGTCTCCCATGAGCCGAACAATGCGCTCCCGCGCTTCATCCGGCTTTTTGGAATGCTCTTCGATGTGGCTGAGGATGACCTGACGCACACCGGCGTCAACTCGCTTCGGGTGTCCCTTTGTGGCAAGGATGCAGATTTCAGCGTTTGCCCTTGTCCAATACCCCATGCCAGTGAAGAGGTCATCGTTCCTGCGGTTTTGCTTCACCCATACAAAAGCCACAGTCTTATAAGAAAAGCCCCATGCCGTCAGCACTTCGAGTGCTTCACAGAGGCACGGGAACGTGATCCAGAGAAACAGGGCGCAGTCCTTCGCGGCAAGCTCACCGACCGGAAGCGCCTTGATGTCCTCAATGCACATTGTTGGGTAGTGACTTTCTGCTGACCGTCCCTGTCCCTTCTTGGAGTAAGTCCGATACGCCCAAGGGGGATCGGCGTAGATGATGCTGTACTTCTTCATGCTGCCGACCTCCTTAGTGCGCATGGAAAATGGATTTTGCGAGGCTTCCGGTCTTGAACAGCGAGAAGCACAGAATGACCGTATACGCTGCCACAGAGAACAGAGCCGAGTGAATGTTGTCTGCGATAATCATGCCGTTGATCAGCACTGCATAGATGCCGACGCAGACCATGATGAGAAAGCCCTGAAATGCCAGAGCGAACAAGCCTTTCAGATAGTTCGTGCCGATGCTGCCCCATTCGCGATTGCTCATGGTTGCGATGGGAATAGGCGCAATGCTCACGGTGCAGTAAATCTCAATCATGCGCCCGTAGAGAATGACCGTAATGAGGATCGCCATGATTTTAAGGCACAGGCTGATCAGAAGTGTTTCTATCGACAGTCCGAGCAGTTCTCCGACGCCCATGTTCTCCATGCCGGTACGCATCTGCGCAATCGTCGAATCAATATCAATACTGGTGTTGCCGTGGATGACTCCGGCTGCACCGGAAACCACGTTCTGCCCAATGTCGAATACTGCCATCACGATGTCAAACGTATGCGTCACGAGGTAGATCGCCACAGCCGCCTTGAAAAACCATTTGAAGAACATCCAAGTGTCCATGTCGTGAAGGTTGTTTTTCTCGGTGATCATGGAAATCAGCTCATAGCACAAAACGAAGGTGATGATGATACCAGCGATGGGGACTATCACGTTTTCGGATAGTCCCCGGATCATCTGGTACACGCCGCCGTTCCAGCCGGACGGGGTTTGCCCGACTTCGGCGGCAATCGTTCCTACCTTCTCGTTGACATCGGTGAACATATTGGTCAGGTTGCTCTCGATCCATCCGATCAGCATATCCTTGAGAGCCTGTTCGATCTTTTCTAAAATGCTGCCCAATATTTCACCACCCTTCGGTTAAGCTGGGCTTGCCGTGGATTAGCCGAACAAACCGGAGAGCAGGGGGATGAGGGTCGTGCCGATCAGCACCACACCGCCGCCAGCCATGAGCTGCTTGATACCCTGAGATTTAGCCGCAGGATTATCGTTTCCGTAGCCTTCCATGAGGTTAATAACACCCCACACTGCGAGACCCGCGCCGAGGGCGATAACAAGCGTCTGGAGAACCGTAACTGCCTGATTGATAAATGCCATACTTGAATTTCCTCCTTAAAAATGTTGTTGAAATGGGAGGGCGAGTGCCACTTTCAGCACCCGCCCCGATGGTTACTTCCTGTGTGTTCCGGATCAACCGAACAGACCGGAGAGCAGAGGGATGAGGGTCGTGCCGATCAGCACCACGCCGCCGCCAGCCATGAGCTGCTTAATGCCCTGAGATTTAGCCGCCGGATTGTCGTTGCCGTAGCCTTCCATGAGGTTGATAACACCCCACACCGCGAGACCGGCACCGAGGGCGATAACGAGCGTCTGAAGAACCGTGACAGCCTGATTGATGAAAGCCATAGATTTTCCTCCTTGATTTGAAAAAGATTGGTTGTGTATTTTTGAAAATGGGCATAAAAAAAGAAGCCCCGTCGCTGTTCTGCTTTGGGAGCCATCAGGCTTTACCCACTGCGCAGTGCAGCGACGGGGCTTTAATCCGCTTCGACCTCACCCATATCATAGAGGTCGAATGTGTCATCGGGCTTGACTACCAGCTTGTGCTGCCGGTACTTCTCGATGTCAAAGGCGTTTCGCTTGTCGTAGTCGGAGAGCTGCCGGTACTTTGGATGCTTCGTAATGTCGTATTTGTTACTGAGAAAAGGTCTCACACCTCGAAGCTGCAAAATACACTTGGCTCCGTCCATGACGGCGATCTCATCCTGAGACATCAACTCCTTACCGACCTTCTGATAGTTCAGCCCGTAGGAATTGTTGGTGGAACGGGTTTCCGAAGTGTTGTATAGGTCGATCGTTTCCTTGCCCAGCACTTCGCTGAGTTCTTTCAGAGTGGATTTTTCCTTTCCTCCGAGGAAAAGGGTGCAGTCGCAGTTTCCGGCAATCGTGTCAGCCGCATCCTTGTAGATGGTCTTGAGCTGGGACTGGGACTGCAAAATGATTGCTGCCGATATTTCCCGGCTGCGGATGGTGGCGATGAGCTTATCGAACTTCGGTATCTGACCGATATTCGCAAACTCATCCAGAAGGCAGCGGACATGAACGGGAAGTCTGCCTCCGTACACATCGTCCGCCTTGTCGCAGAGAAGATTAAACATCTGCGAATACATGATGGCACAGACAAAATTGAAGGTGTCATCCGTATCACTGATGATCACGAACAGGGCTGTTTTTCTGTCTCCGAGGGTGTCCAGCTCCAACTCATCGTAGCTCATCAGCTCCCGCAGCTCGGCAATGTCAAAGGGGGCAAGTCTGGCACCGCAGCTAATCAGGATCGATTTGGCCGTTTTGCCAGCCGCTAATTTGTATTTGCGGTACTGCTTTACTGCAAAGTGATCCGGGTCTCTCGCCTCCAACTCGTCAAACATGATGTCTACCGGATTTTTGAAGTTCTCGTCATCCTCTCTGGCTTCCGAGGCATTGATCATTTCGAGCAAGGTAGTGAAGTTTTTCTCGTGGTCCGGTGCCTCGTACCAGATGTAACCGATGAGGGCTGTGTAATAGAGCTTTTCAGCCTTCACCCAAAAATCTTCGCCGGACTTGTCGCCGTCTCCCTTCGTGTTCACGATGATTGTATTGACCAGCTTGAGGATGTCCTTCTCGCTGCGGATGTAGCTGAACGGGTTGTAGTGCATGGATTTCCGGAAATTGATGGTGTTCAGCGACTTGATGACGTAGCCGCCCTTTTCAAGCATTTTGCCGCACTCCACCAGCACCGTACCCTTCGGGTCAGTCACAACGTAGCTACTGTGCATCTGCATCAGGTTAGGTTTGACGAAAAAGCGCGTCTTGCCTGAGCCGGAACCGCCGATGACGAGGATGTTCTTGTTGCGGGCGTATTTTGGCTGCTTTGGACGGCTGTTCATGGTCAAGAACTCCGTCTGCGTCAAGATGACGTTGTTGGAGAACTCCGGGTCCATGTACGGCTTGATGTCCTCCGGCTTGCCCCAGCGGGCAGATCCGTATTCTTCGCCCTGCCGTAACTTCTTGCGATTCTTGCCCTTGACGTAGACCGCCAGCTTGAGCAGCGCACCGGCAATCAGCCCGATAAGCAGATCGGCGGGATGAAAGCTGGGCAGCGGATTTGCAAAGGCTGTGCCGAACACGGCAAAACCGTTTGTCAGCTTGTCGATGAACTCTGTGCCGGGTGCGAGACGGAACACGGCGGCGATCTTATCTGCAAAGTAGAAGGCGAAGACATACGGAAGTTTCAGAAGAACGAGCTTCTTCACATCGGGTTTGTTCACAGCTCCACACCCCGATCCTTGGTCTTGACCTTGACTTTCTCTTTGTGTTGTGCCTTGCTCTGGGCTTTCTCCTGATCCAGCTTGTGCCGGATGGACGGCTGTTCCTTCTGCTTGACGGTTTTGGCGGAGAACTCCTTGAAGGCGGCGGTCATAACATCAACATCTCGTCCCTTGAAGAAGACAAGATAGCTGGGCGGCTCAACGGAAACGTCCTTCTTGAGCGCAAAGTCCAGACCGTATTTACTGGCTGTTCGCTCAAAGGACTTGATGTTGCCGTCCGTCACTTCGATGTTGGAGATGGCGGCGTTCTGGCTCATCAGATGCTTGATGGACTGCTTGCCGCGATAGGTTTTTGGCTGCTGCATCTGCTTCTGCGCCTTCTCAATCTCCTGCACGAACTTGTCCAGTGCCTTTTTCAGCACCTCGGCTGAGATTTTGCCGCCCTTGATCATGATTGCAACAACTTTGGTGTTGACTTCATCCTGCATTGCGGCGTTTACCTCCTTTCGTTGGAATGATTATGGGGACTGCTGCCACAGCTAAGGCGGCACAATCCGGCGATAGATAAGCTTCATGTCTGACCTCCTTTTTCGTTTTTTTGCCAATGCTACAAGTCCTCATAGGCAGTCTTCATCATAGCTGTAATCCTGCCCGTGGAAATCATGGTTGACGAGCGCGGAGTAGTAATTGTCTATCGTCAGAGAAGCGTTGTAGAGAGCCGTCAGAAGATACGCTTTGATATTGCGGATGTCTGACGGGTTCTTGTTCATGACCTCAAAGACGTACTCAATGTGGCTGCTGTTGAGCTTGAGAAAGCGGGATTTGACCACTTGCTGCGGCATATCCTCGCCGTTGATACGGATGGTAGGGGCAGTAGAGCAGACGGCATCCAGCATGATGTCGATCATCTCTTGGAAGCGGTCTTTATCGAACTTTGAATCCTGACAGAGAATGTCGTAGTCAAGATTTTGCCGAATAATCTCTTCATACCTGTTTCGCGCATCCATCCTATCCATCCCATCAAGATTGATGGATTGATTGTTTTTTGAGAGAGTATTTCTTTCTTGAGTAATTACTTGATCAGTATTTATTTGTGCGGACTTATCCCCACATGGATTATCCACGTCTGGATTAGCCACATCGGGATTTTCCCTATGTGGGTTTTCCCCGTGTGGCAAACCGGCTTGTGGAGACTCGTAAATGTCGAACTCTGTTGTGACAAGTCTGCCCTTATCATCTCTTGCTCTGTGACGGACAATGTAGCCGTTATCCTCAAGCTCCTTGAGCGTTGAGAGAATGGCGTCGGGACCTTCCTTGCAAATAGCCGCCAGTCCGCGGGTAGAAAACTGCCAGCTATCATTGAACGACAGCATTTTTGAAAGAAGACCGACCGCCTTGAGGGACAAGTTCTTATCCCTCAGATGAATATTGCCCATGACCGTGAAGTCACGGGTTCTATTGTTGCGATGGAAGGACACATAATCACCCTGCCAATCCGCCGGGGTGTTCTGCACCATATAAGCGCATATAGTGAAGGCGAACCACTTCCTTTCCCTTGGGGGTGAAAAAGGTCTGAGAGCCGGTAAAACAGTAGGTCACAACATCGCAGACAATAAAAAGTCCCTCGTTGCTTTTCTTGTTGTAGGGAAGAAGCTGATTGGAGGGAGATCGGAACATATAGCCTTCCGCGAGTAGAAATCTGACAAATATACGCTCCGGGATTTTCAGTTCCTTCGCCGTCGTTCTGATATTGGTGCAGTCATAGGGATTTACGAAGGCATCGTAATAATCCGCCTTCGGTTTTGCGGCATTCAGTTCCGCCTCAAGCGCATCAGCACGGTCTTTTTCCCGGAGCATTGCCTTTGCCAGCGTATAGGTAAACGTCGGATCCTTGCGGATACGTTCCAGCACAGAGTCCGTCATATAGCAGCCGGTCTTGCGGATCATGGGGATGACATCATGCGTGATCCAGCGTTTGAAGGCTTTGGCTTCGGGCTTACGGCTGCTCAGAATAAGCGTGTAAAGTCCGGGTTCGTTCACCACCGTCATGTTGGGATTGCCTCGTTTATTACCCTCATTTGAAATGAGGGTAATCATCTTCTCGTCCGCATCCAGCCGTGAAATGGCTTGTGACGAATTGCCGATCTCCAAAGCCCTGCACACGTCTACCGCCACAAACCACGGCTCGTTTTCGATCAGGGCTGTTCGGATTTCTCCAAACTGTTCATTCTTGAAGACTTCGATTTTGTTATCCATGATTGACTTCCTTTCCGGCAGCAGATGTGCCACTTTGATTTTTGCGGGTAGAAACGGGATTGCAGCAGTAGGGACACTCTGCAAACACGCAGGACTGATATTTCCAGAAGGGGCGATGAAAGCGGCAAGTACGGCATTCCGGTATAATGCCCTCGCAGCCGCTATCGAAATGGGAATACGGCGTTTCCTGCATCAAGGCGTCAAATGCCTTGGCAGAATCTCTTGTGTTCATTGCTTTGACCTCCAATTTGACAAAAAATAAGCCCCGTTATTGTTCTGCTATGCGCAGTGCAATAACGGGGCTTTGCTATACGAATTATTCTGTTGTATCAAGTCTATCAAGAAAACTTTTGATGAGCAGCGTGTGCTTCCAAGTTTTTCGTGTAATGTCGAAGCTGTACTGAGAAACGAGGAAATCTACGAGGCTGATCTTTGGTATAAGGAACTTTCCAGAGATATTGAATGATTTGAGCTTCTTGGCGTTGCACCAGCGATGAAGAGAAGTATCGCAGTAGCCGATTGCCTCAGCCACTTCAACGACGGTCAGCAGATCGCCGTACTGACAAAACTCGTCTTCCATATATTTTCGGAAGTTTGCTCGTTCCTCTTCGGACAGCTTCGTCAGCTCATTCCGATATGTGACACGCGAATTGTAATGACCTGACCGTTCCTGATACCAGCGATCCGGTGCGCGGTAGACCTCCGGGTGAAGCTCCCGGTCAATCAAATAGAAGATTATATCGTCGGTGCGGATTGTGTACCGGCGAGTTTTCTTGCCCGTATCTTTGCACGGGACTAAACCGTTTTGCAGAAGGTGCAGAGCGGTTGCTTTGCTGATATGGGCGATCTGGTAGAATTGATCCTTCGAGACCGTCTCAGGGTATTTGCGACGGATGGATTCGTAATATTTCATGCTTTCAGTCATGCGGATAACCACCTTGATTTTGATGTTCGGTATCGGTAGGTATCATCTGCATTGGACTGTGATTTCTCCCCGAGTTCTCCCCATCTTCTCCCCAACGGGCTTTTTTCTCCCCAAAACCGGATTTCTTTCGAACTCCTTGCTCTGTCTGGGCTTTCGAGTTTTTCAACCTTCAAGGGCGGAAAAATGCTGATTTTTCAAGGGTTTGCAAACTCTCGCATTGTCCGTGAGTTTCCGCCGTTTTCCTTCAAAGTCCGGATAGCGACTCTAACTCGAAATCAGTTTGCGAGCAATCGCACGTGGGTTCGAATCCCACACTCTCCGCCAGAAACCTCGCCAGCAGCCGGTTTTCCCGACTGCTGGCGTTTCTTTTTCAGTTCGGCGCAAGCCCGGCGATGAAGCACAGTTCCATTGCTCTATAAAAAACTCCTCAGGCGCCGCAATCTGTGCGGCATCTGAGGAGTAATTTCATATCGCTTGCAGCAGACAGTGATCGCCCGCCCGGAAAATCTGGCGGTTCCTGCGCCAGCTGTCTTATCAACGTTCTCTGAAAACGCGCCGCGGCTCCGGACATCGCCCCAAAGCGTTCGCAGGTCCCGGCGCGTTTGCCGCGGCTTTTGGGGCGCGCTTTTCGATGCGGCTGAAGTGTCCGATGGTGGGATCCCTGAATTATTTCCTGCCGAAATAGCGGAACACCTGCTTTCTGTACGCGGTGTAAACCGGTCCAAAGGTGTCCTCAAGAAAGCGCTCCTCCTGCAAGATCTGCAAGTGCAGCATGACGACGGCAAACGCGGAAGCGGCAAGAGTCAGCAGGTTTCCATAGAGCAGCAGTACGCCGGCATACATAAGGTCAAAACCCAGGAAGGCCGGGTTTCGGCTGTATCGATAAATGCCTGTCGTGATCAGCTCGGTCTTGTCCCTGTCAGGGATCCCGGCCCGCCAGCTGTCCTTCATGCACAGGACGGAAAGCAGAAAGACGGCATCGCCCAGCATGCCGATACAGAAGCCGGTGAAACGTGCCTTCGCGGGCAGATGGCTCCAACCCAACACAATGGATAAGAGCTGCGCGGCCGGCGCGCAGAGCGTGGCGATACCCATAAGCACCTCCACTCTGTGGAGCGCGGCCTTCTTTCTTCGTCCGATCTGCCGTGTCTGGATGCCCCGGCGTTTCTGTGCCAGCATCTTTCCAAAATAAATGCCGTAAAACACCGCCAGCACAAGCAGTGCCAGCAGCGCGTATGGAAGCCGCTCCTCCCATGGAAATTTCATGCGTGTTTTCTCCTTTTCAGGCTATTTTTTCATGCGGCATGCGCCGCGGTCTGCGTTTCAGCTATTTTTTCTGCCCAGATCTTCAGCTTGCTCCACCTCGCCGTCATGGCAGCGCCGGAGCCATCCAAAAGCAGCTCATATAGCGCCAGCACGAGGATGCCGGGGAAAAAGCGAAAGGCTCGTTTCAGTTCCATTTGCATGCCTTCTCCGTTTTCTGTGCGCACATACCGGCTGTAAACCCGATCCGCTACGGAAGCTTTCGGAACAGCACGGTCTGCTCCTTCATGGAGATCTTCACCACCTCATACCCGCGGTCCGTCAGCTCCTTCTTGTATTTCAGAAAGGAGTGGTCCAGCGGCAGGCCGGCGAGCTTCCCGATCTCGTCATAGGTCAGCTTGAAGCGGTCTGTTCCGTTTTCTTCGATCCAGTCCCACAAAGCGTTGTACTTGCTCATGTGCTGCCCTCCTGTACGCCCGCAAGCTTCAGAAACTTTTTGTCAGATTGGATCCCCTGCGTCACAAAGCGCCCATCCCGGAACAGAGCGTATGTGGTCACTGGAGCTGGTACGCTCTGCGCCGCTTCCCTTGTGGTAATGTGGATGGTTTTCAGCGGAATGTTATGCGCCTTTGCCGCGGCTTCCACTCTTGGCACCCAGTAGTGCGTGAAGGGACACTGGTCGGTATAGTAGAGCACAAAGCCCGCGTCGTCCGCTTTCGGATGCCTGGCGCACGCTTTCAATCTGGGCGGCTCGGCCTTCTGGACAAGCGGCAGATACAGCAGCGTGATGCCGCAGTCAGAGGTGTCCGCGAGGGTAAAGCCCTTGTGCGCAAGGAATTTCGGGTCTGCAAGAAACTCACGCTTGCGTCCTTCGGCGCACAGGATGCAAAGGCCCTTTTTCCCCTGTGTCTCGGCATCCCGGACGCATTCGTTCAGCAGGTCGTCGGCATAGCCGTGGCCTTTCATAGCGCCGGAGACCCACAGGCAGTTGATATAGAGATACCCGTCCGCTTCAAGGGGTACCCAGGCGTTTTCCGCCGGAATATACTCGATGAAGCACTTGCCCCGCTCCTCGCTGCGGCAAAAAACAAGCCCCTCGTCCAGCCGCTGCTTCAGCCATTCCTTCTTTGCAAGGCTCTGCTTGCCCGACATGGCGCAGCAGATATGCTCCTGGTCGATGTTGTCTTTTGTGATCCGGATGTAATTCATTTTACCGTTTCTCCCTGATACATTTTAAAAAACAGACGAACGTGCCGCCCGATCAGCGGCATCACATCGGTCTCGCGCGCCGGCTCACGGTCGCAGAGATTGATCCAGACGGAGATCGGCAGGCAGAGCTGCGCCGCCATGACCTCCGGATCGTGATCGGCCAGCCTGCCGCGGCGGATGAGAAACCGCACAAGGCCGGTAAAGTAGCCCATCACATCCGTGTAATTCTGCTTGGTTTGCAGCCCGGCCATCTGCGGATTCTGAAACTGCTCGATAGTCAGCATCTTCCGTGCCTTGCTGATCTGCGGATCATGGAGGATATAGCGGACCTGCCCCAGGATCATCTGCACGGCCCGTTCCGGTGTGATATCCTCTTTTCCCTTTGTAAAATCGGGATCATCCCAATCCGCTTTTGCGAAAAGGGAATGCGCCTCATACTGCGCCAGCGTTGTCTGTATCAGCGCGTCCAGAATGGCCTGCTTGCTCTCAAAATGGCTGTAAAGCGACGCCTTGCGGATCCCCACCGCCTCAGCCAGCTGCGAAATGGAGGTGGCCTCATAGCCCTGTACGGAAAACAGCTCCAGCGCGGCATCCAGTATCTCCTGTTTTGTGTTTCCTTTGGCTGTCATCGCAAGCCCTCCTTCCGGTATTTTTTACATTATACCTACCGAGCGGTAGTCTGTCAATGGCCGATGTGTTTTCGGCGCGGGGAAACGACTGACCCGGCCTGCCGCGAAAAAGAGCCGTCCGGTTTTCACAGCCGGACGGCTCTTTGCGTGATGCGTGTGTATTCTTTGCTGCTTTTCTGTGCGCTTACCCCTCCGGCCAGGCGGGATAGTCCTGCCGGATATAGGCGCAGACCTGCTGGCGGTCCATTTCCAGCACGGCTGCCAGCTCGCCGTACAGCTGATCTTCCGCCCGGCGCAGATACCGCTCATCCAGCTGGCTGACCTTGCGGCCGTGCTGATGCGCCCAGTGTCTGCGGCGGCAGACATGCTTGATCAGGGCGGCCATGCGGCGGCAGTCATAGGAGGTGACCACGCCATGGTAATGATCCCGGGCTGCCCGCTGGCCCGGACCGTCAGGCTCCTCCGGCGGCAGCTGGGGCAGCTCAGCCAGAAAGGTCTCCGCCTCCGCGCGGGTCATCACAGGGCGCATCAGCACGCGCGTATCCACCGGCGTCATCACCTGTCCGCTGCGGTACAGGGGCGACAGGGTATAATACACCTTTGTCTTGTCATACCCCGATGTGTCGGGCGTTCCCACACTGTCTACCCGGCAGACGCCCTCGCCGCCGTAAACCACCAGATCTCCCACCGAAAACATGGATACTCCTTTCTCCGCACGCCACAAAACACAACAGAACACTGAAAAAAGCACGGCATATAGCCATGCGTCTTACATATATTGGTAATAGTATAGCACATTTTTTGTCGAAATGTAAGAGAAAAATCAAAAATAATTAAAAAAAGCGGTCCCTCTCCATAGAAAGAGACCGCCTTCGGCAGAAAATATGTTTATTTAAACAGCCAGCGGCAGACCAGGATCACCACGCAGGCGCCGCCTACACCGATGAGAAAAGACCCCAGCGAGTTGCGGGCCACCAGCCCAATGGCCCCGGCAAGCCAGTTTCCTACGCCGCTGCCCACGATGCCCAGAATGATATTGCGCAGCAGGCCGCCCCGGCTTTTCATCAGCTTCCCGGCCAGCCAGCCGATCACACCGCCCACAATAATAGACCAGATCATATGTATCTCTCCTTGTTATTTCTCTGCGGCGGCCCGGTCTGCCTGGATCAGCAGCTTCAGCGCTTCCACGCCTACCTGCACGGCAGAGGTGGTATCCTCGCTCATGTCCTGATCCAGTCCCGCGGCCTCCCGCTCCTGATTCCAGATCACATGGAAGCAGCTGCCGCAGCGGCAGCGCAGGGCATTCGCCACCACAAACAGCGCGGCGGACTCCATTTCGCTGGCCTTGACGCCAAGGCGCTTCCATGCTTCCCATTTGTTCAGAAGCTCATAGGACACCGGCATGCGCGCCGGAGAATGCTGGCCGTAAAAGGAGTCCTTGCACTGCACCACGCCGATCTGGGTGCGCTTGCCCAACGCCCGTGCCGCCTGCGCCAGCGCGGTGGTTACTTCAAAATCAGCCACCGCCGGGTACTCGATGGGCGCATATTCCCGGCTGGTGTGCTCAAAACGGATGGCGCCGGTGGCGATGACCACGTCGCCGCTGCGGACATCCAGATCGATGCCGCCGCAGGTACCCACGCGGATAAAGGTATCCGCGCCGATATTGTGCAGCTCCTCCATGGCGATGGAGGCGGAAGGTCCGCCGATGCCAGTGGAGCACACAGAGACCTTTTCCCTCAGCAGCGTACCGGTGTAGATGGTATACTCCCGGTTTTGGGCAACAAAATGCGCGTCGTCAAACAGCGCGGCGATCTTCTCGCAGCGGCCCGGATCGCCGGGCAGAAGCACATAGCGGCCAACGTCTCCCTCTACGCAATGGATATGAAATTGTTTTTCCAATTTTTGCATGATATCCCTCCAAGCGATCGCGGCAGTCCGCGAAGCAGTGTATGCAAAGCAGTTGTATCAACACGATATACCATCGATTGACAGGGGCAAACACGCCTGACAGCGATGATAGGCTATTCATTTTATCACAGCTCTCAGCAAAATGCAACGCTGGGAGAAGTTTCAGGCAGTAGCTTCGCCGGAAAACGACCATACTACACACGGCACGATGAAGATCGTGCGCAGGAAGTTTTGAAAAAAGGAGAAAGGGATCATGAAGGAAAAAGTGATCGCGTTGGCGATGGCGGCGCTGCTGGCCCTGGCGCTGACCGGCTGCGGCGAGGACAAGAGCAACACCAACCGCCCGGGCAGCGACAGCAACAGCGCCGCCAATAACGGCGGCAATGATGCCAATACCGATACCGGCGGCGGCACGACGGACGACGGTGTGACCGACAGCAATAACGCCGCGCGGAACGGGACCGGCCGAAGAGACAGCGCCCGCTATCGGGATAACGGCAACGACAGGGCGTTCAACGACAACCATGGCAGCACCTTCGGCGGCGTGGGCGAAGATCTGCAAAGGGACGCGGAGCAGTTTCCGCCCACGGTGTATGACACCATGACCGGCGCTCATGGCGCGGCCACCTGGCGGCAGATGCTGGAAAACGGCTTCGTTCACGACAGCGACGGCTTCCTGCTGGACGGGGAAAACGCCTGCTGGTCCTGAGACGGAAAACGGGCGGAGGACGCGGCAGTGTCTCCGCCCGTTTCGTTCTGGACGGCCAGGTACACCGCATAGGATAGCCGGTGAGGTGATGGAGTATGCAGATCCATGTGGTAAGAGCGGGAGAAAGCCTGTACGCCGTGGCCCGGCGGTATGGCGTCAGCCCCACGCTGCTGGGGCGGCTGAATCAGGTGCCGGCAGGCGGCGCGCTGGCGGTGGGGCAGACGCTGGTGGTCTATGAGCCGGAGCGGGTCCATGTAGTGCGCCCCGGCGAGACGCTGGCAGGTATCGCCCGGCGGGAGGGCGTGACCGTGCTGACGCTGTACCAGAACAACTATTTTCTGGGCGGACGGCCGGATATACTGCCGGACGAGGAGCTGATCATCGCCCTGGAGGGCGAAAAAGCAGGGACGCTGGGCATCAACGGCTACGCCTATCCCTTCATCACGGAGGAGCTGCTGCGCGCCGCGCTGCCGTACATGACGTATCTCACACCCTTTACTTACGGCATCACGCCGCGGGGCGGCCTGGTGATGCCTGACGACAGACCGCTGCTGGCCGCGGCGGCTGGGTACCGGGTCCAGCCGTGGATGCACCTGTCCACACTGACAGAGGCAGGCAGCTTTGACAGCCGGCTGGGCGGTGCGCTGCTGGAAAACCAGACCGCGCAGGCGGCGTTGATCGATGCCATTGAAAATGTTATGCGGGAAAAGGGCTACGGCGGTCTGGATGTGGATTTTGAGTATCTGGAGGGACGGCTCGCGGCGGCCTATGCCGCTTTTATCGGGACGCTGCGGCAGCGGCTGAATGCCTTTGGCTGTCCGGTGATCGTGGCGCTGGCACCCAAATCCAGCGCCGGACAGCGGGGCCTTTTATATGAAGGACACGACTATGCCGCGCTGGGACAGGCGGCCAACGGCGTGCTGCTGATGACCTATGAGTGGGGCTATACAGCGGGGCCGCCTATGGCGGTGGCGCCCATGCCGCAGGTGCGGCAGGTGCTGAACTACGCGTTGACGGAGATCCCTCCGGAAAAGATCTTTCTGGGGGTGCCGGCATACGGCTATGACTGGCCCCTGCCCTTCCGGCAGGGCATCACGCGGGCGGTCTCTCTATCACCCCGGGAAGCCCTGACGCTGGCCCTGCGGTACGGCGCGGAGATCCGGTATGACGAAACGGCCCAGGCACCATGGTTTCACTATACGGCTGAAAGCGGCGCCGTCCACGAGGTGTGGTTCGAGGATGCCCGGTCTAGTCTCGCCAAGTTCCAACTGGCGGCAGACAACCGCTTGCAGGGGGCGGGACTGTGGAGCCTGATGCGGGATGCGCCCCAGACGTATCTGGTGCTGAATGGCGGCTTTTCCATTGAAAAAGCGGAATGACGCAAAAATCAGCGGCTGCCATAAGCAGCCGCTGATTTTTCATGAAAGGAGAGAGAATAACAATGTGAAAAACAATACTTTCTTTGTCTGCTGCTACTATACAACGGCCGGAGACGGCTGTCAACGACCCTGACAAACAATTCACAAATTGTTCACAGCGCGGCGACCACTTCCCTCTTGACGATTAAAAATGTCTGTGGTAGTATTTAGCATGCTAATTTTTAGCATGCTAAATACTTAAAAGGAGGGATGGCTATGGCGTGCCGCGATATCCATAAGGTCAAACAGATCGGGCTGCTGCTGGGCTACTGCGACCATCAGATGCACCGGCTGATGACCAGAATGCTGCGGCAGTACGACGTATCGCCCATGCAGTGCCGGACGCTGACCTTTTTACAGGAGGCCGAAAGCGAAGTGAACCAGCGGATGCTGGAGGAACACCTGATGGTAAAGCCCTCTACCGCCAGCGGCATTGTGGGCCGGCTGGAGGAGAAGGGGCTTTTGCGCCGCCAGACCAGTGAAAGTGACGGCCGTTGCCGGATCCTGGCCCTGACCGATGCCGGACGGCAGTTTTACACGCAGTTCTGCGCCATCGCGGCACAGGTGAACGCGCAGGCGGCGCAGGGATTTTCCGATGAGGAGAAGGCCGCGCTGCGCCGGCTGCTGCTGCGGATCGCAGACAATCTCAGCGAAACTCAGGAGGACACAGAATGAAAACATTTTTTCCGTATACAAAAGGCTATCGCCAATGGATCCTGCTGGGCGTGGCCTGCTCCATCGCGGAAGCTGTGCTGGAGCTGGAGCTGCCCCAGGCCATGAGCGAGATCGTGGATGTAGGCATCGCGGGCGGCGACCGGTCCTATATCCTGCTGACCGGTCTGAAAATGCTGGTGCTGGCGCTGCTGGCGCTTTTAAGCGGCGTGGGCGCGGCGGTGTTCGCCGCCAAGGCGTCCATGGGCTTCGGCGCGCAGGTGCGTCAGGCGGAGTATGAGCAGGTACAGCGCTTTTCCTTTGCCAATATCGAGCATTTTTCCACCGCCAGCCTGATCACCCGCCTGACCAATGATGTTTCCTCGGTGCAGATGACGCTGTTTATGGGGATGCGCATGTGCATCCGCGCCCCGGTCATGCTGATCACCGCGCTGATCAAGGCGCTGCAGATCAGCCTTGATCTCAGTCAGGTCTTTCTGGTGACGGTGCCGCTGCTGATCATCGCGGTGGTCATCGTGATCCGCTATGTGGGGCCGTTCTTTACCGCGCTGCAAAGCGCCACCGACGATGTAAACCTGGTGGTGCAGGAGAACCTGAACGCGGTGCGGGTGGTGAAGTCCTTCGTCCGGGAGGACGAGGAGACGGAGAAGTTCCGCCAGCGCAGCGACAAGCTGCGGGACACCGCCGAGCGGGCCTTCGGCTTCGTGGTGATGTTCATGCCCATCATGATCCTGCTGATGGGCGGCACCATCGTGGCGCTGATGTGGCTGGGCGGCCACGACGTGGCGGCCGGCACGCTTATGTCCGGCGACCTGATGGCCTTCTTTACCTATGCCAGCGAGATCCTGATGTCCCTGATGATGGTATCCATGGTGCTGATGATCCTGACCCGGGCCATCGCCTGCGGCAAGCGTATCAAGGAGGTGCTGGTGGAGCAGCCGGAGATCACCGACGGGCAGGCGGACGGCGATCTGCGTGTGGAGAATGGCGACATCCGGTTCGAGCACGTCTATTTCAAGTACCATCCCACGGCGGAGGGCTGGAACCTCAGCGATATCGACCTGCGCATCGAAAGCGGTATGACGGTGGGTATTCTGGGCGGCACCGGCAGTGCCAAGACCACGCTGGTCAGTATGATCCCCCGTCTCTACGAGGTCAATGAGGGCGCGGTCTATGTGGGCGGCCACAACGTGAAGGAATATACCATGGAGGCGCTGCGTGACGGATGCGCCATGGTTTTGCAGAAGAATACCCTCTTCTCCGGCACCATCCGGGAAAACCTGCGGTGGGGCCGGGAGGACGCCACCGACGAGGAGATCGCCGATGCCTGCCGCATGGCCTGTGCCGATGAGTTTATCGAGAAGATGCCCGACGGGTACGATACCCACATCGAGCAGGGCGGCACCAATGTCTCCGGCGGCCAGAAGCAGCGCCTGTGCATCGCCCGGGCTATTCTGCGCCGGCCGAAGGTGCTGATCATGGACGACAGCACCTCCGCTGTGGACACCGCCACCGACGCCAAGATCCGCGCCGCGCTGAAGCGGGCGCTTCCCGGCGCCACCAAGCTGATCATCGCCCAGCGCATCACCTCCGTGATGGACGCGGATATGATCCTTGTGCTGGACGATGGACACATTGTGGGTCAGGGTACCCACGCGCAGCTGATGGACAGCTGCGATATCTACCGCGAGGTCTATGAATCCCAGCAGGAAGGAGTGAGCATCGATGGCTGACAACAGAAACACGACGCCCAGGGGCGGCCATGGACACGGTCCCAACGGCCACGGCTATCAGCGGCCCAAGGATATGCGGGGCACCTTCAAAAAGCTGATGGGCTATGTAGGCAGATACAAGGCGGCGCTGGTGCTGGTGGCGGTGTGCCTCATCGTCAGCTCCGCCGGCAGCGTGGCCACCAGCTATATGCTCAAGCCGCTGCTGAACGACTATATTATCCCCGGCGACTTCTCCGGCCTTCTGAAAATGCTGGTGCTGATGGGAACGCTGTTTGCCCTCAGCGCCGGATGTTCCTTCGCCTACGCCCGGATCATGGTGCATGTGGCCCAGCGGACAGTGGCCGCCATCCGGCAGGATCTGTTCGATCACCTGCAGGCGCTGCCGATCCGCTACTATGACCAGCATCAGTCCGGCGACCTGATGAGCCGGTTTACAAACGACATCGATACCGTGTCGGAAATGCTGAACAGCAGCTTTGCCAGCATCATCTCCAATGTGCTGACCTTCCTGGGGACGGTGCTGATGATGCTGGTCCTGAATCCTCTGCTGACGCTGATCACCTTCGGCTTCCTTGCCCTGATGGGCGGCGTGGTGAAGGTCATCGGCGGCCGCAGCCGCGTCAATTTCCAGCGGCAGCAGACGGCGCTGGGCGCGGTGAACGGCTATATCGAGGAGATGATCGAAGGGCAGAAGGTCATCAAGGTCTTTAACCACGAAAAGAAGGCCATCGACCAGTTTACCGCCTTGAACGATGAATACCGGCAGGCGGCGACCGCGGCGCAGGCCTACGCCGGCATGATGATGCCCGCCATGGGCAACCTCAGCAAGATCAACTACGCCGTCACCTGCTGCGTGGGCGGTCTGCTGGCCATCGCCGGGATGTTCGACGTTGGCTCGTTGGGCGCGTATCTGCTGTATGTCAAACAGGTCAGCCAGCCGGTAGCCCAGATCAGTCAGCAGGTGAATACGCTGCTGGCCGCCGCGGCAGGCGCGGAGCGCATCTTCGCCGTCATGGATGCCCAGCCGGAGACCGACGAGGGCAAGACCGTCATCGTCCGTGTGGAAAAAGACGGCGACACGCTGACGGAGACCGCGGAACGCACCGGCCGCTGGGCGTGGAAGCGTCCCGACGGCACGCTGGTGGAGCTGAAGGGCGATGTGCGGTTCGATCATGTGACCTTCTCCTACGACGGGGAAAAGACGGTGCTGCACGATGTATCGCTGTTCGCCAAACCCGGGCAGAAGATCGCTTTCGTCGGCTCCACCGGCGCGGGCAAGACCACCATCACCAACCTGATCAACCGGTTTTACGACATTCAGGAAGGTACCATCACCTATGACGGCATCGACGTAAAAGATATCGCCAAGGATTCCCTGCGCCGATCGCTGGGCATGGTATTACAGGATACCCACCTGTTTACCGGCACTATTGCCGACAACATCCGCTACGGTAAGCTGGACGCCACCGACGGGGAGATCCGCGCCGCCGCAAAGCTGGCCAATGCCGATACCTTTATCCGTCATCTGCCGCAGGGCTACGACACCGTCATCACCGGCGACGGCGCGGGGCTGAGTCAGGGCGAGCGGCAGCTGCTGGCCATCGCGCGGGCCGCCGTGTCCGATCCCCCGGTGCTGATCCTGGACGAGGCCACCTCCTCCATCGATACCCGCACCGAGACGCTGATCGAAAAAGGCATGGACTCGCTGATGGAGGGCCGCACGGTGTTCGTTATCGCCCACCGGCTGTCCACCGTCCGCAACGCCCAGGCCATTCTGGTGCTGGAAAACGGCCAGATCATCGAGCGGGGCGACCACGCCCAGCTGCTGGCGGAAAAGGGCCGGTACTATCAGCTGTATACCGGTCAGGCAAAATTGAGTTAAAGGAGAATGCGTCATGACTGAACGTGAGCTTTGCCAAAAGGCCATCGACATGCTGGATATGGCCTATATCCCCTATTCCCATTTCCCTGTTGGCGCGGCGCTGGAGTGCAGCGACGGCACGGTGTTTACCGGCTGCAACATCGAAAACGCCGCCTACGGCGCCACCATCTGCGCCGAGCGCACCGCCATTTTCAAGGCTGTCAGCGAGGGACACCGGGATTTCGTCCGCATCGCCATTGCCGGACGCAGCGACGACTACTGCGTACCCTGCGGTACCTGCCGCCAGGTAATGATGGAGTTTGCCCCGGACATGGAGGTGCTGTGCATCAATAAGGCGGGCGACGCGAAGAAATTTGCCCTGAAAGAGCTGCTGCCGTATGGATTCGACCAAAGCTGGCTATAATTCCCGGGAACAAAATCATGTGGGTCTGCGTCTAAAGGGCAGACCCACATGACTTGTGGAAACCAAGGAGGATATGTTTGATGAAAAAGCTTTTTGCACTGCTGCTGGCCGCTGTAATGGCCCTGTCCCTGGTGGCCTGCGGCACGACGAAGGACACTGATACCGACGGCAGCGAGGGAGATCAGGCTTACGCGCCCACCAGCGCCCTGGATCTGCTGACCGCTGTGTGGAACACCTACGGCGAGGACGATCGATTCCCCGTGGTGGGCGGCGGTCCTGACGCCGAGCAGATGGTGGAAGGCGCCCCCGCCGCCTTTGACCTGACCGACCGCTCTCTGGCCGAGATCAATCTGGTACTGCCGGAAAGCGCCCAGGTGGACGAGGCCGCGTCGCTGACCCACATGATGAACGCCAACACCTTCACCGCCGCGGCCTATCATGCCTCCGGCGATACGCAGGCGCTGGCCGCGGAGCTGCGGGACGCCGTTCAGGCCAACCGCTGGATGTGCGGCTTCCCTGAGAAGGTAACGGTCACCGTGGTGGGCGAATATGCTGCCGTATGCTTCGGTGACGGCGATCTGGTGGACGCCTTCACCACGGCGCTCAACGGCGTTACCGGCGCGAAGCCCGCGTACGACGAGGCCGTTCAGGCGTGAAGCGTACCATCGTAGCGCGGGCGGCCTTTGCGCTGCTCAGCTGCGCCCTTGTGCTGGGGGCGGCTGAAATGATCCCCGCAAGAGAAGCGCCGCCGCAGGCGGCGCTTCCTGAGGTGTATGTGTACCAGGGCTATGCCGTATCCACCGAGGCGGGATTCGATGCCAAATCGCTGGACTATGCCGCCCGGAAGTTCCGCCAGCTTTATGACAGCGATCTGGCCGGCAATGACGGACACATCTGGTTGGCGGTGATCCCGGACAAGGGCAGCTTTACCGTGCCGCCGGAGGGCTACGTCCCCGCGTCCGCCGAAGAAACGGCGGGCGCGCTGCTGGAGCGGCTGGTCTTTATGAGGTATGCCGACATCGCGCCGCTGCTGTCGCTGGAAGACTATTACCGCACCGACCCCCACTGGCGGCAGGAACGGCTGATTCCTGTGGCACAGGCACTGTTGGCCGCCATGGGCGGAGAACTGACCGAGGATTTTCAGGAAAACGCCGTGGACACGCCGTTTTATGGCAGCTACGCCGAAAAGGCCGGCCAGCCGGTGACGGCAGATATCCTGCGGTACCTTACCAACGGCACATTGGATGCCTGCACCGTGTACGACTATGAGACGGAGACAGAGGAGCCGCTGTACGACCTGTCCGCCCCGGATACGAACACGCCCTATGATCTCTATTTGCAGGGCAGCCGGTCCCTGCTGCGGATCGACAGTCCTCTGTCCGCCACGGAGAAAACGCTGGTGGTGTTCCGGGACTCCTTCGGCAGCAGTCTGATCCCCCTGCTGGCGGAACGCTACCGCACCATCTACGCGGTGGATATCCGCTATCTCAGCAGTCAGCTGCTGGGACGGTTCCTGACCTTTGACGGCAGCGAGGATGTGCTGTTTTTATACAGCGCGATGGTGCTGAACAACAGCAAGACCATGAAATAAGAGACAGAGTGACGATAGAGCGTCTCTCTGTCTCTTGCTATTTTACGTCTTTCCCAGCTGATAGAACGCCACAGCGCTGGCAGCGGCTACGTTCAGCGAATCCACCCCATGCGCCATGGGGATGCGCACCGTATAGTCGCAGTGGGCGATGGTGCCGGCGGCAAGGCCGTCCCCCTCCGTCCCCAGCACCACGGCCAGCTTCTCCTCGGCCAGCAGCCGGGGGTCGTCAATGGACAGGGAATCCTCCCGCAGGGCCATAGCGGCGGTCCTGAAGCCCAGCTGCCGCAGCAGGGCCATGCCGCCCTCCGGCCACGGCGCGCTCTCCGGGAAATACGTCCAAGGGATCTGAAACACCGTCCCCATGCTGACCCGGACGGCGCGGCGATACAGGGGGTCGCTGCCCTGTGTGCTCAGCAGCACCGCGTCCATATTCAGGGCGGCGGCGCTGCGGAAGATGGCGCCGATGTTGGTGGGGTTCATGACGTTTTCCAGTACCGCCACCCGGCGGGCGCCGGCGCAGACCTGCTCCACCGTGGGCAGCTTGGGACGGCGCATGGCGCACAGCATGCCCCGTGTCAGCTTGAAGCCCGTCAGATGCTCCAGCACTTCCAACGGCGCGGCGTACACCGGGATATCCGCGCCGCAGCGCGCCAGCAGCTCGGCGGCCTTGCCCTCCACATGCTTGCGCTCCATCAGGAAGGACACCGGCACACAGCCCGCGTCCAGCGCCCGGCCGATCACCAGCGGGCTTTCCGCGATGAACAGGGCGTTGGCGGGGTCAGCCCGGTTTACCAGCTGATTTTCCGTAGCCCGGGCATAGACGTCCAGCTCCGGGGCATTGAAATCCGTGATCTCGCGCAGGTCCATGGCGGTCATTTCCTCTCCGTGATTATTTCTCGTGAACGATCAGTTCCGTCACATCGGGACGGGAATAGTGGCCGCAGGGATCGAACTCCATCCGGGCGCGGGCGGCCTGATCCGGGTCGATGTCGGCGTAGATGATGGTCTCGCAGCCCCACACCGGCTCTGTCACATAGTGGCCGTAGGGGTCGATGATGGCGCTGCCGCCGTTGCAGGGCGCTTCCGGCAAACGGGCGATCTCGTCGGCGGCGGGGCCGTGGTAATCCGAAGGATACATGTCCTTGGTAAAGTACTGGTTCACATGGAACACGAAGCACTTGCCCTCGATGGCGATGTGCTTGATGGTATCGTGCCACTCCGGGTTATTGTTGGTGTTGGGGCACAGATACAGGCTGACGCCCTTCTGGTACAGCGCCGCCCGGGCCAGGGGCATATAGTTCTCCCAGCAGATCAGGGCGCCCATGGTGCCCCACGGGGAATCCACCGTGGGGAAATAGTCCTTGTCGGCGTCGCCCCAGATAATGCGCTCCGCGCCGGTGGGCTTCAGCTTCCGGTGATTGCACAGCAATCTGCCATCCGGCCCGAAGATCATGTTGGCGCAGTACAGCGTACCGTTATTGCGGCCCCGCTCGGTGTAGCCGATGGAGACGTAAGCCCCCGCTTCCTTTGCCGCCGCGCCGATGCGGTCAGTATCAGCGCTGGGACACAGAACGGCATTGTCATAATAGATCTTCCAGTCGTCCCGGCATTCCTCGGTGCGGCTGCCCACGGTGAAGCCGTAAGTCAGACCATAGGGATAGCAGGGAATGAGGGATTCCGGAAAGACGATCAGCTCCGCGCCGTTCTGTCCGGCTTCACGGATCTGGGCGCACACCTTGTCAATGGTGGCATCCTTGTTGAACATGACGGGAGCTGCCTGTACCAGCGCGACACGCAGATTCTTTTTCAGGTCTTTCATGGGGAACGTCCTCCTTGTTCTGATTATGTCACTATGGTAACAGAAACGGAAGGCTTTGTAAATCGTCTTTTCTGACGACTTCCAGTTACTTCCAGAAAGAGGAGTGATGCCTTCCAGAAGCAAACTGTCGGCTTTGTATAAAGAAACTGCTCATTTTCGTAAATGCTGCACAAAGTTTTCTGGAAACGAACGGCAAATTATCCATAATTTGGATGTTGACTTTCGCGGTTTGAAGTTCTAAAATCAGTGCCAACAAAAACAAACAGCCGAAACGGATCGGCAGAAAGGAGACCGCCATGAAGCGTCAGATGATGAACACCAACAGCAAGACCCTCGCGCTGAATATGGTCTCCTATTTTGCCGGTCTGGTCCGCTTTTTCGCGGGCTTCTATTGGTATGCCTATTTTTGCTCCCGATACCGTCAACCGGCTGAATCGACATAAGCGTAAGACCCATTTTTTACCATTGGCGTCAAGCGGCTTCGTCCTTCAGACGGAGCCGCTTTTCATTTTGTCCCATCCACATTCTGCACACTTTGAGAAGGAGAAAAATTATGAGTGCGATCCTTGCCGCGGCTGTCATCTTCGTGGTGTTCGCCGCCGGAGACATGATCTCCGCCAAAACAAAAGCCATTGTTTCCATGCTGCTGGTGGCCTCTGTGGTCTTTCTGGCAGGCTTCTGGACCAATATCTTCCCGTCCACCCTGTTCGCGGATTCCACGCTGCTGAGCATGGCCGGCCTGCTGGTAACCATGCTGCTGGTGCATCTGGGCACCACCATCAAGCTGCGTGACTTCGGCGCCCAGTGGCGCACAGTCATTATTTCGGCGCTGGCCTGCGTCGCCATTTCCGCCGCCGTGTATTTCCTGGGCCAGCTGATCGTTGACCGGGGCTTCGCGCTGGTGGGCGCGCCGATCCTGTCCGGCGGCGTGGTGGCTACCCTGCAAATGACCGAGATGGCCAACAATGCCAGCCGTCCCGAGCTGGCGGTGTTCGCCACGCTGGTGATGTGCGCCCAGGGCTTCGTGGGCTATCCGGTAGCATCCCTGTGCCTGAAGAGCGAGGCCAAGCGCCTGAAGCGGGACATTGACGCAGGTTCCGTAACGCTGGCTCCTGTAAACGCCGCCCAGGCCGCTGTCCGCAAGAAGCTGATCCCTGCCATGCCCGCCAAGTACAATACCCCCAATACCATCATTGCCAAGGTCATTCTGGTGGCGCTGCTGTCCACCTGGGTGTCCGGCCTGTTCCATGACGCTGTGAACAAGCTGGTGTGGTGCCTGATCTTCGGCGTACTGCTGAAGGAGCTGGGCTTCCTGGATGAGGACGCCCTCGGCAAGGCCAACGCCACAGGTATCGTAATGCCCATCATCACCCTGTCCATCTTCACCAATCTGGCCTCTGCCACACCCGAAATGGTGGGCAGCATGGTGGTGCCGCTGCTGGTCTGCGTGGTCATCGGTACCATCGCGTTCTCTCTGGTTTCCATTCTGGTGGGCAAGCTGTTCGGTTACAGCTGGCAGATGTCCATGGCCATCGGCAGCTCCTGCCTGTTCGGCTTCCCCGGCACGGTCATCATCTCCAATGAGGTGTCCGAGAGCACCGGAACGACGGAAGAGGAAAAGGCCTACATCAGCGCCCAGATCATGCCCAAGATGCTGGTGGCCGGCATGGTCACCGTGTCCATCACCTCCGTGCTGGTGGCGGGCGTCATGTGCAAGTGGCTGTAAACACAGCCCCATGAAAGGAGTTTTTCTATCATGTCTGAGATCAAAGCTTACGTCGAGAGCATTTTCGACGAACTGGTGGCTATCCGCCGGGATATCCACGCCCACCCCGAGGTGGGCATGACAGAGGTGCGCACCAGCGCGCTGATCCGCGCTGAGTTGGAAAAAATGGGCATGGACGAGATACAGTCCCCCCTGCCCACCGCTGTGGTGGGACTGCTCCACGGCGGAAAAGGCCCCGGCAAGTGCGTAGCCTTCCGGGCGGATATCGATGCCCTGCCGGTCCACGAGGAGACGGGGCTGCCCTTTGCCAGCCGGAACGAGGGCGTCATGCACGCCTGCGGCCACGATCTGCACACCACCATGCTGCTGGGCCTTGCCAGAACGCTGTGCCGCCTGCGGGACAGCTTCGCCGGGACGGTGAAGTTCATCTTTGAGCCAAGTGAGGACACCATGCCCGGCGGCGCGCGGGCGCTGGTGGCGGCGGGCGTCATGGAGAATCCCCATGTGGACGCCATTTTCGGCCAGCACGTCTGCCCGTCGGAGAACGACACGGTAGGCCGGATGCAGCTGTATAAGGGCTACTTCACCAGCGCGGTGGATCTGTTCCACATTACCGTTCACGGCAAGAGCGGTCACGGCTCCGCGCCCCACACCGCCCATGACGCCATCGCCTGCGCCGGATATCTCATCACGGTTTTGCAGACTGTCGTTTCCCGCCGCATCGACCCCATGGATTCCGCTGTGCTGACGGTGGGTACCATGTCCGGCGGCGACGCGGTGAACATCACCGCCGGCGAGGCCAGAATGGTGGCGGTGCTCCGCAGCTTCAGCGACGCGGCCCGGGATACCGCCATCGAAGAGGTGAAGCGGATCTGCAAGGGCATCGGCATCGCCTTCGCCTGCGACATTCAGGTGGAGCTTGAGGAGGGCTACGCCCTTCAGTACAACGACAGCGACATGATCGATCTGGTGGAGCGGGCCGTCACAGCGGAGCTGGGCGCGGATAAGGCGGTCCATATCGACCGTCCCTTCTCGGGCAGCGAGGACTTCAGCTTCTTCGGCAAGCTGACCGGCACACCGTCGGCCTTCATGATGATCGACGCGGGCCATGGCGAGCATCCGGTGTCCCTCCATAACGGGAAGATCGTGTTTGACGAAAGGGTGATGGTTTCCGGCGTGGCGGGTATGGCCCGCGTGGCGCTGGATTACCTGAAGAAGTGATCTTCTCTCCCGCTTTTCACATTATCAAAAAAGCTGCGCTTTTTTGATAAATCAGGATCCGCTCCGACCCGCATTCATTCGCCCACAAGGTGGGCGAATGAACACTCTCTCCGCGCAGAGTGTTTTTTGCCACATACATGCTGCGGCAAAAAACAATTGAACAGGTTCGCCGCTGCGGCGGCGAATTCTGCGAAGCTTTTTATGTAAAACCACAGCACCG
>SAMEA104315427__coassemble_678_pt1 | contig 25586 bp, 22 predicted proteins | sample SAMEA104315427__metabat2_low_PE_034 | metagenome-assembled genome bin SAMEA104315427 (sample SAMEA104315427) | gut metagenome | biome: Monkey gut; feature: monkey-associated habitat; material: faeces | place: China | collected 2013 | reverse complement strand
CTGCACAGCGAATACTACGGCGAGATCAGCGACTACACCCGAAAAGGCGGCGTAATCTGCTCCGAAATCCTGTTACCCTCTCATGCGCCATCGGAGTATGCAGACCGTGAAACACTCTGGAACGCCGTGGAGAAAGCCGAGCGCGGAAAGAAAGCCCAGCTCGCGTACAGTTTTGACATTGCCTTGCAGAACGAGTTTTCCATGCAGGAGAACATCGCTCTGGCAAGGCAATTTTTGTTGGAGAACTTTGTGAGCCGAGGGATGGTGGTGGACTTTGCCGTTCACTCTCCCGACAAAGAGGATGGCGGCATTTCCAATCCGCACTTTCATGTCATGTGTCCTATTCGCCCCATTGAGCCGGACGGCAAGTGGGGCAATAAGCAGCGGCGGGAATATGTGTTGGACGAGTATGGTGAGCGTATTCTGGATGAGGCGGGCAACTATATGTTCAACGCTGTGCCGACCACCGACTGGGGCAGCCCTGAAACCTTGGAGCATTGGCGGCAAGCATAGGCTGATCTGTGCAACACGAAGTTTGCGGAAAAAGGACTTGATGTCCGGATCGACCACCGCAGCTATAAGCGGCAAGGTATTGACCGGCTTCCCACCGTCCATGAGGGACCGTCTGTCCGCGCGACGGAAGCGAAGGGCATCCGCACCGACAAGGGCGACTTCAACCGCTGGGTTCGCAAAACCAACGCCATGCTGCGGGAGGCAAAGAATAAAATCGCCTCTTTGCTGGAATGGCTGAAAGCGGTTAAGGAAGAACTCTCCAAGCCGCAGCCGCCCATGCTGAACGATTTGCTGTCACTGCACTGTGCCAATCGCAACAAAGGCGCGTACAGCAACAAGGCGAAGAACGCCAACTTGCAGCGGTATGCGGATGCGTTCCGCTTTTTGCAGGCGAAGCAGCTTTTTACCACCGATGATCTGGATGCCGCGCTGCATTCCATGCAGAACAGCATCAGCGAAATGAAAGCGTCTGCCGTGGAAAAGCAATCCCACATCAAGGAGCTGGACGAGCTGCTGCGCATGGCACAGTATTATGTCGATGGAAAATTGGTTGCGGATAAGCTGGGAAGCATCCGCTTTGAAAAATCCAGACAGAAATACAAGTCGGAGCATGACGATACGCTGCGGACGTTCTACATGGCAGAGCGCAAGCTGAAACCGTATTTCAAGGATGGCAAGATGCCCATCACCGCATGGCGTAGAGAGCGTGAGCGGCTGGAGCAGGAGTACCAGGACATCCAGACAGAGCTTTCGCCGCTTTACGCCGACGTCAAAAAGCTCTGGGCCATTCATTACAGCATCTATGAAGTGCAGCATGAGCAGGAGCGGCAGCAGACACAACTGCGCAGCCGCAAAAACGAAATAGAATTATGAGAAAGGAATCGTATATGGGAAAAATTATCAGCATTGACGAAATCAACCGTGCCGTGATGGAGGGGCAAGACGATTTGGTCTTTGAGCTTTGCAAGGTCTTTGACCATGAGAGCTGCTTTGATCCGGTCTTTGACCCGCCGGAGTCCTTTTTGCAGGAGTGCGACGCCTATTGGAGCAGGAGAAGCCCCTTCTGCAAAACCGTGGAGCGCAAGATTGGAAACACATGGTACACCGTTGAAACCGTCTGTGACGGAACTGAGCCGCTTACCGCCAAGGTAAAACGGCTCATTTTTTCTGACCGGGAGGTGGCTTGTTAATGACAGTGACACAAAACTATGGTAATATAATTTCAAGCACACCGATTCTGTCGGCTGACCCGAACGTGAAGGAGGACGTTATGACGGATCAGCAAAAAATTACGATACTCTACTGCCGCCTCAGCAACGAGGATTCGCAGGATGGCGAGTCGAATTCGATACAGAATCAACGCGAGCTTTTAACCAAATACGCACGAGATCATGGCTACACGAACCTGAAAGTGCTGGTGGATGACGGTTATACCGGGACAAACTTCAATCGCCCCGGCGTACAGGAGGGCTTTGAACTCGTCAAGCAGGGATTATTCGCAGGGCTGGTCTACTGTGCAGACTGCGGCAGCAAGCTCCATTTTGCCACCTGCAAGGGCTTTGAGGGCAAGCAGGATCACTACCGCTGCTCCAAGTACAAGAGCGGTCGAGGCACCTGTTCTGCCCACTATATCCGGGAAGATGTACTGCGGGAGCTGGTACTGGAACGGATTCAGGCGGTCAATGCGTATATCCGCAGCGATGTAGAGGGCTTTCAAGAGGAGTGGCTGCATTACCGCCGCGCCGATCAGGAACGGGACATCCGGGAAGATCAGAAGCGCATGGAGCAGGCAAAAAAGCGCCTTGCCACCCTCGATGTGGTCATGTCCCGGCTCTATGAGGACTACGCCCTCGGCGAGATCAGCAAGGAAAAGTACAAGAAGCTGACTGCTGATTACGAGGCGGAGCAGGAACGGTTAAAGCTCGAAATTGAAACAACGGAAGAATGGGTCGAGCAGCGGCAGGCGATGGGCGACGATCTGGACGCCTTCATTGCGCTGACGAAAAAGTATGTGGATGTCACAGAGCTGACGCAGACGATTGTCAACGAGTATATCAGGAAGATCCTCATTCATGCGCCGGACAAGTCCAGCGGCAAGCGCCGACAGAAAGTGGAGATTTTCTTCAACTTCGTGGACGATGTGGAGATCCCCGTGCTGGCAGAACCCATGATCGCAGAATCTACCCTTGGACGCAGAAAAACGGCGTGACCTTTACGGTCACACCGTTCTCTGCCCCAACCGCAAGACTTATAGTTCCTTACGACTGTTAAGCCTTCGCTTTCGGTATTTTTTATACGGAAAGGCAGCCGTGAAAAGCGGCTGCCTTAAAAAGCTACATGGAATTATTTTGCAAGGATCTTCTTCAGCCGCGCAAAGCGGGGAAGGGAATCCTCTTTGGGAAGCTCCGGTTCACCCTGGATCAGCGGCAGAGCATACTCGATAAATTCGTGATTGACGTAATTTCCGGCTTCGTTGATCCAACTGCGGGGGATCTTCTTCTCCACATTGGCAACTTCCATCAAGGGGATCAGCTTGGTGCGGCAAGCATACTTTCCATCCTTGATACCGCGTTCAAAGCCGATCATGCGTCCGTTGATGCCATTGATCGCATTCTCAACAGCGACTTTGCCAGCCATATAGCTTTCTTCGATATCTGTCTCGGAAGCCAGATGCGCACCGCAGCGCTGAAGCAGATTCAGCTCAATACCGCGGACTTTTGCCCCAGTCTCTTCTTTCAGGACCTGCGCCAGAATCGTGGCAAGACCGCCCAGCTGCGCATGACCAAAGCCGTCAGTCGCGGCAACTTTTGCTTCGGAGACGAAATCGCCGTCTGCATAATGAATACCCTCCGACACCGCAATAAGGCAGTTGCCTTTTTCCGCATAGACCCGCTTGGCGTCATCAATAAAGTCTTGCATGTTAAAATCAGTTTCAGGCAGATAGATCAGATCGGGACCGGCGCCATGGATCCCGGCCAGTGCGGAGGCGGCTGCCAGCCAGCCGGCATGGCGGCCCATGATCTCCATGACCACGATCATACCGGTGTCATACACGCGGGCATCCTGATATACTTCCATCATGGAAGTGGCAATGTACTTGGCGGCAGAAGCATAGCCGGGGCAGTGGTCGGTACCAAACAGGTCGTTGTCAATGGTCTTGGGTACGCCCATCACGCGGCACTCGTAGCCAACAGACTGCATGTAATTGTTGATTTTGTTGCAGGTATCCATGGAGTCGTTACCGCCATTATAGAAGAAGTAACGGACATTGTGCTTCTTAAACACCTCAAGGATACGCTTATAATCAGTGTCGTCGACCTCAGGGTCGGCGATCTTATAACGGCAGGATCCCAGCGCGGAGGAGGGGGTATACTTCAGCAGCCGCAGCTCTTCGGGATCCTCCAGCCCCATGTCAAACAACCGGTCATTCAAAACGCCCTTGATGCCATTCTCAGCCCCCAGCACCTTGGTGATAACGCCGGACTTCAGCGCCGTGTCGATCACACCATATGCGCTGGCATTGATGACGGATGTCGGGCCGCCGGATTGACCGATGATACAGGCACCTCGCAGTTCATTCATATCAGCTACCTCCATAATTGTGGAATTTAATGTTTACAACGGGTATTTTACCATGTAAAATACCCGTTGTAAACAGTTTGTACTTGCAAAAGCGAAAAAAATATGATACAATCGGAATGTTCCATACAACAGGTGCAAATGTTGCTGCAATTTTATTGTGAAGGAGATAGAATTATGCCACTGGTAACTTCAAAAGAAATGTTTGCAAAGGCATATGACGGCGGCTATGCCATCGGCGCGTTCAATGTCAACAACATGGAGATCGTGCAGGGCATTACCGAAGCCTGTCAGGAGGAGCACGCTCCCGTGATCCTGCAGGTCAGCAAGGGCGCCCGCGCCTATGCCAACCACACCTATCTGGTGAAGCTGGTGGAAGCGGCTGTGGCCTGCTGCCCCGATATTCCCATCGTGCTGCATCTGGATCACGGCCCCGACTTCGAGACCTGCAAGAGCTGCATCGACGGCGGCTTTACCTCCGTGATGATCGATGCGTCCTCCAAGCCCTTCGCTGAGAATATCGAGATCACCAAGAAGGTGGTGGAGTATGCCCATGACCACGGCGTCGTGGTCGAGGCCGAGTTGGGTACACTGGCCGGTATTGAGGATGAGGTGAAGGTAGCCGCTCACGAAGCGTCTTATACCCAGCCTGAGGAGGTAGAGGAGTTTGTCGCTAAGACCGGCTGCGACTCTCTGGCCATCGCCATCGGCACCAGCCATGGCGCGTATAAGTTCAAGCCCGAGCAGTGCACCGTCAACGAGAAGGGCATCCTGGTGCCGCCTCCCCTGCGTTTCGACGTGCTGGAAGAGGTCAGCAAACGACTGCCCGGCTTCCCCATCGTGCTGCACGGATCTTCCTCTGTCCCGCAGGACTATGTAAAGATGATTAACGACCACGGCGGCAAGATGCCTAACGCCATCGGTGTTCCTGAGGAGCAGCTGCGTCAGGCCGCACGTCTGTCCGTCTGCAAGATCAACATTGACTCCGATCTTCGCCTGGCAATGACCGGCACGATTCGTCAGTTCATGGATGAGCATCCCGACAAGTTTGATCCCCGCGAGTATCTGAAACCCGCCCGCGCCAACATCAAGGAGCTGGTACGCCACAAGCTGGTGGACGTGCTTGGCTGCGCCGGCAAGGCATAAGTTATCTGAACACATAAAAAATATCCGGTGCAAAAAGCACCGGATATTTTTTCGGCTTTTACTTGAACAGCTTGCCGGCAATGCCGCCCAGCATGTCGGTCACATTGCCGCTCTGCTTGCTCAGCAGCTCCGTCAGCATGGGGACGGCCTTGTTCAGGATGTCCTTGACGCTATCGCCGCTGATGCCGACCTTTTTGGCGATCTTCTCTACCTCGTCGCTGCCCAGCAGCTTCTTCACGGCTTTGGCCACGTCGCTGTCGCCGTCCAGGTGCTTCATCACAGAGGGCGCGGCGTTCTTCAATACGTTGGACACGTCGGTGGTGCTGACCTTCGCGGACTTACTGAGCTTTTCCAGCATGTCCTTGTCCATAACATTGCCCAGCAGGGAAGTGATATCCATGATCGTATCTCCTTTTACAGTGTCTCCTTGATCCGGGCCGCGATCTGGTCGGCGGTCAGGCCATATTCCCGCAGCACATCAGCGGCCTTGCCGGACTGGCCGAACTGGTCGTTGACACCGATCTTCCTGAACTTGCAGCAAACCTTGCCCATCAGCGCATCGGCCACCGCATCGCCCAGACCGCCGATGACGCTGTGCTCCTCCACGGTGATGACGCTGCCGCACTTTTCGGCGTACTTCACCACGCACTCAGCATCCAAAGGCTTGATGGTGTGCATGTTGATAACGCTGATCTCGATGCCCTCGGCGGACAGCAGCTTGGCAGCCTCCAAGGACTCATTGACCATCAGGCCGCAGGCGAATACCGCCGCGTCCTTGCCCTCGCGCAGTACGTTGGCCTTACCGATCTCGAAAGGATAGTCCTCCTCAAACACCGGGGTAGCCAGACGGGCCAGACGCATATACACAGGCCCCTGGAACTCGGCCAGCGCAAAGGTAGCCTTGCGAGCCTCATTGGCGTCAGCGGGAACGATAATCGTCATACCGGGGATCATGCGCATCAGACCGATATCCTCGATAGCCTGATGGCTGCCGCCGTCCTCGCCAACGGAAACGCCAGCGTGAGAACAGCAGATCTTTACATTGAATTTCGGATAAGCGATGGAGTTGCGGATCTGCTCATAGGCGCGGCCCGCGCCGAACATGGCGAAGGTAGAGCAGAAGGGGATCAGGCCCATGGTGGACAGGCCCGCGCCAATGTTCATCATGTTGGCCTCGGCAATGCCGCAGTCATAGAAACGGTCGGGATGAGCCGCCTTGAAATACTTGGTCATGGTGGCGCCTGCCAGATCAGCGTCCAGCACAACGACCTTATCGTTTTGGCTCCCAAGATCTACCAGCGCTTTTCCGTAAGCTTCACGGGTGGCGATTTTTTCACTCATGTCTTAGTCCTCCAATTCCTTCAAAGCTTGCTGACGCTGCTCTTCGCTGGGAGCTTTACCATGCCAGCCAGCTTGATTTTCCATAAAGGACACACCCTTGCCCTTGATCGTGTGCGCCAGAATGCAGCGGGGCTTTCCGTCCACCACAGGGGCGCTGAGCGCTTTTTCGATGGCGTCCAGATCATGGCCGTCGATTTCATAGAAGTCGAAGCCGAACGCACGCAGCTTAGCGGGCAGGTCGCCAAGACTCATAACTTCGTCATTGCTTCCGTCGATTTGCAGACCGTTATTATCAATTATGATGGTCAGGTTGTCCAGCTTATAGTGGTTGGCAGCCATAAAGGCTTCCCAGACCTGACCTTCCTGGCACTCGCCGTCGCCCAGAATGGTATATACCCTGGTGTCCTTCTTTAGCTGCTTGGCACCCAGCGCCATGCCAACAGCAATAGAGCAGCCCTGCCCCAAGGAACCGGTAGAAGCGTCCACACCGGGAACCTTTTTGCAATCTGGGTGGCCCTGCAGGATGCTGTGAAGCTGGCGGAAATTGGCAAATTCATCCCGACTGATAAAACCCATTTCTGCCAGTACCGCATAGTAGCAGGGGGCAGCATGGCCCTTGCTCAGTACAAAGCGGTCGCGGTCGGGCGCCTTGGGATCCTTGGGATCAACACGCATATGGTTGTAGAATACGCTGGTCATCAATTCTACCATGGACAGCGAACCACCGGGATGGCCGCTGCCCGCGTTGGCGATCATATTGATGATATCACGGCGCACCTGCTTGCATACGCTGGAAAGTTCTGCCGTATTCATTGAGAGACCTCCATATCAATTTTTTCCGTATACTATATTATATCATTCACCCTGTAAAGTCAATTGACCCTCATGAAAAAGCAATGGAAAAAACATTTTTTCCCAATCAGAACGCAAATGAAGACAATAGAGCGGTACGGCGCATATACTGGGTAGGGAGGAGGGATACCCCATGGAATTGCAGCCATACCGGCGCAACGCGGCGGCAGAATATGCGCGGTATTGGGCATATGGGCGAAATCCGGCATTTTATGATTATGAACGCATTGGGGGTGACTGTACAAATTTTGCGTCACAGTGTATCTACGCAGGCACCGGAGTCATGAACTATACGCCAACCTTTGGCTGGTACTATATCAGTGCGGATGATAAAGCGCCGGCATGGACAGGCGTTGTTTTTCTACACAATTTTCTTGTTCGACCGGAGCATTCGCCCGGGCCTGTATGTGTTGTTACACAGGATCTGGAACTTGCGGAAAAGGGTGACGTGATCCAGTTGATCTTCCAAGGAAATACATTTCAACATTCGCCTGTTGTCATCAGCAATGACGGAAGCGGTGATCCATCCGGTATTCAGATCGCCGCGCACAGTTACGATGCAAACTGCCGCCCTCTAAGCAGTTACCAATACCAACAATACAGGATACTGCATATACTGGGCTATTATCCGGAAGCATAAGGATCAGACGAAGATTACTCCGGCTGATCCTTGCCGTTGATATCCTCAATTTTTCCTTTCATCTTCACATGTGACAAGGGATTTGCCTTTGCGGCCACACGAAGCGATTCGTTGTCAATATGCGTGTATATTTCGGTAGTATTTAGATGCTCATGCCCCAATACCTCCTGTACCGCTTTTACGTCCACTCCGTTTTGCAGCATCAGCGTAGCCGCTGTGTGGCGCAGCTTATGGCTTGAGTATTGTGTACTGTCCAGCCCGGCCATCGCCAAGTGCTTTTTAACAAGCGAATGAACCATTGCGCGGCTGATGCGCTGATCACGTTCTGAGAGGAAAAGGGCGTCGCGGTCTTTTCCACTGATGGGATGACGTACCTCCAGATAGCGGCTTAGCGCATCCTTGCAGGCGTCGTTCAAGTATACGATACGGACTTTATTTCCCTTGCCCAGTATTCGCATTGCGTCATCTTGAATATCACTGATATTCAGGCCAATCAATTCAGAGATACGCAATCCGCAATTTAAGAACAGCGTAATAATACAGAAGTCGCGTTCTTTATGCTTACCATCTACTGCGTCCAGCAGGGAAAGGGAGTCGTCAAGGGTCAAATAGCGGGGGAGGGATTTCATTTGCTTGGGAGAATCAATATCTTTGCAGGGATTCTCCTCAAGAATATGAACTTTATTGCATAGATAATTAAAAAAAGAGCGAATGGTTGCAAGCTTTCGTGCACGTGACGCCGCGGTCAACCCTTTGTTAGAATTTTCACTATTATAGTGCTGCGCTCGATCACGACTGAGATATGTCATATATCCGTAAATATCAGATAGGGTGATCGATTTGATCAGCGTCAGATCGACATCCATAATGCTGATTTGGTCTAATGCCGTTTCCCGAAGAGATGGACAACGGAGCTGCTTGATGTAACGAAAGAAATTCCGCAGATCAAGAAAGTATTCATCCACCGTGCGCTGCGAATGCGCTTTGATGGTTTCATGATAACTGAGAAAATCTGCCAGTATCTGCGGTGATTGTGAGCGATAATCAATTGCCATGATAATATTCCTTCAGCAAACAATAATGAGAAATAAAGGTGTAGATGCCGCGGAGGATTCAACAACAACGGCGATTTTGTTGACAGGGGCCGAGCGCGTAGAGCGAGGGCCGCGAGATCGACAGTTCATCGGTGCAAACGCTGCCGCCATGCGGCATAGCGGGAGCGCCGGGAGGGAAACGGCGAAAGAGCCGTTTTGTTTATGAACTGACGATTCAACAAAATAAAAATTTTGTTGAATTGAGTGGAGGAGTTTTAAAAAAGCGGGCATTTACGCCAACATTACTCGGCTGCGCTGACATTGCGCATTAGGTATTATATGATATGAGCCTTTGACGGTTTTGTATCAGCGTACCGGACCGTTACCGTCTGACCAATAGTGGGACAAAGCGTTCCCGTGCTGAACCATTTTACGACATATGTAATCTTTTCCATTGACAGTGTAACGAACTTTGACAATATGCGGAAAGATCGCGCCATCCAACGAATGCATTTGTAAGGCCTTTGTATTGAGTTTGAACCACCACTGCTCGGAAACATCAATAACGGTTCCCAAAGCTTCTCTTTCCATAGTCTCCTCCAGAAACGAATCATCTTCCCTTCTGATTATACAAAAATGCCCGATGGATGACAAGTCCATCGGGCAAAATTTTGTTGAATCGAAGCTTACGCCTTCAGGCAGCGCAGGACCGCCAGCAAAATGGAATAATACTTGCTGTCAGGGCTGTCGGCACGGCTGGTGATAATCACCGGGCAGGAAGCGCCACAGATGGTGCTGGCCACAGTCTTGCCGGCGATGTAGGTCACGGCCTTATACAGCACGTTGCCGATTTCGATAAAGGGCACCAGCAGGATGTCGGCCTGACCGGCGACAGGATCCTTGATGGCCTTATGCTTCACGGACTCCATGGAGATGGCGCCATCCAGAGCCAGAGGGCCGGTGACGACGCAGCCGGGGATGCCGCGCTCCTTGATGGCGGCGGCGCTGACGGTGGAGGGCATCTTCTCGGTAACATTCTCCACGGCGGACAGAACAGCGACCTTGGGGCAATCGTTGCCCAGCGCCTTGGCCACGGGCAGCGCGTTCTCAACAATACCGATCTGCGTTTCTACATCGGGCGCAATATTGATGGCAGCGTCAGTGATCATGACGAAGCGGCCCTCATACTCAAACATACCCACCTGGCTTACCAGACGGCGTGCACCCTCAGGGATCAGGCCGGTCTCGCGATTTAAAATCGCTTTGGCAAAGCTGGAAGTCTGAAGAATACCCTTCATGGGGATATCGGCCTTCCCTTCCTTCACCAGCTTGACAGCGATCTTGGCGGCCTCCAGCTCTTCACCGTCGAAGTCCACGATCTCATAATCAGCTTCATTTTCGCCCATTTCATGGAGCATTTCAATGATCATGTCCTTTTTGCCGATCAGCGTGCCCTCTACAACGCCCTTCCGCTTCGCGTGCACAACAGCGCTCAGAGCAGGCTCATCATGGGCATTGGCCAACGCGATTCGCTTTTTCAGGTTCTGGCCCAGCACATAGGCTTCCATTTCTTTAAAGGTGGTGAACATTTTAATTCCTCCCGATTTGCAGTTTTCTTCTCTCACTGCACGATAATTACTCGTTTATTATACACTGTTGCTTTTGTAAAAACAACCAAATTCCCGGATTTTTTCTCTTTTTTTCCGCCAGTAAAAACAGTTCTTGCCTTTATATGTGATTTACGGTATACTATACCCATTGATTGATAGGAGGCTCTTTCTATGGATGGTTTTTATTCATTCCTGTTTTATGGCTTGATTGCCGTGGGTGCTATACTGGTCATTTCTCTGACTGTATTGCGGATCGACTGGGCAAGACACCCGGAAAAGTATAAAAAAGACGTGGAAAATTACGAGAAAGAGCAGTATTGGAAGAAGAAAAAGCAAGACCAGGAAGCTGCTATCAAAAAAGCAAAGGAAAAGGAAAAAGCGCGGAAACGTCAACAGCGCGTGGATAAACTGAACCAGTATCGTGCCATTAATGGAAAGGGCCCGCTAGCGGAGAAAAACAAAAATAACAAGAAAAAGTAAGCAAATGATGACAAAACCGTCCGCGGGAAGAATCCCGCGGACGGTTTTGTCATCATTTGCTCTGTGCCAGCAGCCGCAGAGCCTGCCCGATGTTTTCGACTGGCAGCAGCGTTAAGCCAGGTAGGGATCGAAGCTCCCCTGCCCGATGAGCCGGGATCATGCACTTGGTAAAGCCGAGACGGTGCACCTCAGAAAGCCGCTGCTCCAGATGATTGATGCTGCGCACCTCACCGGACAGTCCGATCTCCCCTACCGCGGCCATGTCATCTGGTACCGCCTTATCAAGATAACTGGAAGCGATAGCCACAACGGCAGCCAGATCTGCCGCAGGTTCCTCCAGCGTAAGACCGCCGATGATATTCAAATATGTATCACATTGACTTACCTTTAAACCGCCGCGCTTTTCCAACACCGCCAGCAGCATGGAAGCTCTGTTATAATCAAAACCATTGCTGGAGCGCAGAGGTTTTGTACCGGCGGCAGGCGCTACCAGTGCCTGCACTTCTGCCAGAACAGGACGCGCTCCCTCCATGGCGCAGGTGACACAAGTTCCTGGCGCGTCAACAGGGCGGCCGGATAAAAGCATCTCAGAGGGGTTCTCTACTTCTTTCAGGCCCTTATCCATCATTTCGAATACGCCGATCTCGTTGGTGGTGCCAAAACGATTTTTTGCGGCCCGAAGAATGCGGTATGTCATATGTTGGTCACCTTCAAAGTACAGCACACAGTCGACCATATGCTCCAGAACCTTCGGGCCGGCGATTGCACCTTCTTTATTCACGTGGCCTATAACAAACACGGTAATATTCTGGCTTTTGGCCAGCTGCATCAATGTCATGGTACATTGCTTTACTTGCCCTATCCCGCCTGGCATGCTGTCGTTTTCTTCATTATAAAGCGTTTGGATAGAGTCAATGATCAACACATCCGGATGTTCCTGTTCCACGCAGCTCAGCACATCGCCAAGCTGTGTTTCAGATAGCACAAGCAAGTTTTCGGAATCCACCCCCAGCCGCTTGGCACGCATTTTCAACTGTCGGGTCGATTCTTCCCCGGACACGTAGAGCACCTTCCAGGCTTTTCCGAGTGTCTGGCAGATTTGCAGCATCAGCGTTGACTTTCCGATACCCGGCGCTCCACCGACTAAAACCAGAGATCCTTTTACGGCACCACCGCCCAAAACACGGTCCAATTCCCCCATACCTGTAGAGAAACGAATTTCATCCCCTGCTTCAAGCGCTGTGATGGGATATGCCTTTACAATCCGTGTGGCGGAAGGGAGCTTTCCACTGCCCTTGGTTTTTTCTGCCTTTTGCTCGACCATGCAGTTCCACGCGCCGCAAACCGGACACTTCCCTGCCCATTTTGGACTTTCACTGCCGCATTCCGTGCAAAAATAGGTCGTTGTTTTCTTCATTTGTATATCACCTGTCTATTGATATTGTAGATAGCCGCAGCAAATGGCGGCGGCCAGCTTTGTCTGATATTCCGGCGATAAAAGCAGCTCTGTCTCGGCACGGTTGCTGAGAAAACCGCACTCCACCAGAATCGTCGGGCAGTCCGCATGAGCCATAATGTAAATATCGCTGCCGATAAGCTTGGCAGTTTTTTCGTTTCCCACGTTGATGACGCTGTTCATGGCCTGCTGCACCGCGGCCGCCCTTGCGTCGCTGTCTGTCACCTTCCCGTAGAACACCTGTGCGCCGTGTACCGACGGGTGGCCGGGCAGCGTATTCTGATGGATGCTGATGAGGCACCCGTTGCTGACGCTGTTGATCAGCGTTACACGGTTTTTGGTATCGCTGACCTTCTCCTGACGCAGCGTTGCGCTGTCCGGATCGGCCAAGGAGTTCTCTCCTGTCCGGGTCAGCACCGTCTGTCGGCCCATCAGCGCGAAAAAATCCCGCAGCCGCAGCACGATGGCCAAATTGATATCATCCTCTGGCGTGCCGTCCGCCGATACAGCGCCGCCGTCAGCGCCGCCGTGTCCGGCGTCCAGAATAATGATCTCTTCTTTCGGCAATTCAGTATAAGAAAATGCAGCCGCGGCAGTCGGCCTCGCTGTGGATAGCGACAGAACCGCGGCCGCAAAAAGCAGAAACGCCATCCCCCACAATATGCGTTTTCGACGTAGCAGCAGGATCATCATACCACCCCTCTCGGGACAATCTATGCCGACTCTGCAGCCGATATGTATTCTATCACAAAAGAGCCGGAAAAGAAATCCCCAGTTTGCAGACTTGGGCATATACTGGTATGAGCCAGTAATGGCTGATCGTCAATAAAGGAGGAACACCTTGTTGTATATCGAACAAACCTTGGCCGGCAAACAGGCCGCTGTGCAGAATGCATCTGCGCTATCGACCGAATCTGCCACGAAAACGGGCCAGAATCCGGCGTCACCAGCCGGGGCAGAACGCAGAGCCGTAACGGCTGCCGAAACTGAATGCGGTGAAAAAAACGGGGATCTGCCAGGTATCTGTGCGCCGATGGCGTTTCCTTACGTCCCCATGCAGAGACAGGATCCGCGGCGCTACGATAACCGCGAAGCCTTACAGCGCGGCACACTGTTTCCTGGTCTGGATCTTCCCTTCCATCGTGAGCTGAATACCCGTTTCCCGGCAGAAAACACGCATCTCTCTGAATTGATGGCATTGGATTTTGCCATTGACGAATTAGGACTCTATTTAACCACGCATCGCAACGACCAGGAAGCGTTAGCCTTGTACTGGAATTATATTCGCCTTGGACGGGAGGGGCGCAAGAAGTATGAGGAAATGCACGGTCCGCTGCTCCAGACGGATATTACCGAAGGCTCTTTTAAATGGTTGGAGGATCCGTGGCCCTGGGATCTTGGAGGTAACGACTGATGTTTGTATATGAAAAGAAACTGCAATATCCGGTAAGGATCAAAAATACCAATCCAAAACTCGCGGCCCTGATCATCAGCCAATACGGTGGCCCTGACCCCAACAACCTACGAAAGCACCCGCCGAAGCGGGTGCTTTTTCGCTCTTCACTTCTGCGCCGCCCGTGCTGTCTCCCGCGCCACGATGCCCTCAAAGGCGACGCGCAGCTTCTTGTCCAGTGCGATGGCGTCCAGCTTTGTCAAAGCCATGTAATCCTTGCGGCGCTCCCCTGCCTCCTTCTTCCGCTTCCGCAGGTTGGCCAGCCGCGCGTCCGTGCCGCAATTCGCCTCACGATCCAGCATCTCATACAGCCGCCCACGCCCCGTGATCTCTGTCAGGCCCGCAGCCGCGCAGTATCCGGCAATGGCCGCTTTCATATCCTCCGTCCATGTGTCCGCCGCCGGACGCGCCATAGCCGTCAGCGCCGTCTCTACCCGCTGCTCAATGCGGGTCAGGCGCTTCTCCTGCTCCACCAGCAGCTGTGCCTGCGCCGCCAGATTCTCCGCCACCGTCATGGGCTTGTTGGTGTAGCCGCCGGTCTTGCGGATGCTGGGCAGCACCTCCTCCGTCACCCAATCCGTGAAGCGCTCCGCCTCCGGCTTGTGGCTCTGGAAAATGGCGCGGTAGAGATTGCCCTCGTTGACGAACAGCATTTGTTGTGGTCTGCCAATGCTGTCGGTGTGGTTGATTATAACAACCCCATCCTCTTTGACCCTCCGGCGAACTTGTTTAGCTTCAAGTCCCAGCGGTCTACAAATATCCGCCAGACAAAACCACGTCTCGCCGTTGCGCTCCGCGGTGCGCAGCTTCCCGAACTCCGGATTCTGGAATACCATCAGCTCGTTCATGCCGCACCTCCGGCCTGCGGTGCATGGAATCCCCGCTGCCCCTTGGCCGCTGACCACAGGATGTCCTCCGTCTCATACACCAGCAGCCGCAACAGCTCATTGGCGTCATGCACCGCTCCCTCATAGCCGGACTGCCCCCTTACGGCGTCCATCAGGCGCAGCACCGCGCCCACATACCGCATCTGGTTCCGCTGTGTCTCCAGCTCGTCGATCATCACGGAGACGTTGGCCTCAAGGCTCATTCCTTCAATGTTCATAAAAACTCCTTTCTTGACTTTCGCCGGAAGGAGTTGTAGAATGGATTTACAACCTCCTTCTTGGCGGGTTGGTATGTGAAAACAGTCTGTCGCTTTGGTCGGTGTGCAGGCTGTTTTCATTTTTTTATATCCGGCTCCAGCTTCAAAATTCCACGTCGAATTGCTTCTGCACGGGATATCCCTTCTTGCTTTGCATAGGCATCCAAGACTTTAAGGCATCGTTCATCAAGTCTTACGTGCTGTGACGTTCCCTTTGGGTTGCTGGTAGGCCGTCCTGTTCTGGGAGACATTTCATCACCTCTCTTTTGTGGCCCATTATTATAATATACTAATGTGCCACAAAAGTCAAGCCCTTAATTATAAAAATTTGACAAATGCTGCATTTTTGTATAGGATGAGTGTATCAAAACCTACATAGGAGGTGTCTTTCCATGGAATATCTCGACATCGCTTTTGGCTTGCTGCTTACGGCCGGAGTCTACTGCATTATACCTCTTGCCGTTGCCAGCCTTTGCAAAACTTCCATTTCCAAAAAGAAGTATATCATCATTTGTATTGTTGGCGAATTTGTCATTGCCTTCGCTTTTCAGTACTGGCGCACCTCTACCGGCGTGAGCGGCGGTTCCTTCACCCCGGCTATTCTCTGGGGTACAGTTTTCTACAATGTCGGTCTCTCTATCCTCCGCAAGCGCAGAATGCTTTCCGGCACGACCCCACCTCAGCAGCCGCCGGAACCCGCTGTTGTCACTCCCGCCCCCGATGCGGAACCCGTTCCTGCTCCCGAAAAGCCTGTTCCCTCGCCTCCTATCACCGAAACTTGGTACACCTGCCCTGCCTGCGGCTGTCTTACGCCCACTGGCAAGGTCTGCTCCTGCGGTTATCACCCGGCGGAGCCGGTGCTGCAGAAGACCAGCGCGAAAAAATGGCCCTTTCTCGTTATCGCCGCTCTGGCTGTCATGCTGGCGTGTTCTGCGTTCTATAACATAGAACAGCGAAATACAATCAAACTGAAAGACGCCGCCATAGAAACCAGGGAGAATACTATTGGTCGATTTGAAAGCGAAATAGCAAAACTGAATGAATACAATTATTATTTGAAAGAGGACATCGAACACTTATGCGACCCTCTTTATGCTGATTTTGTATCCACAAAATTCCGTCATGACATTCGTAATAGCAGTAATCCATTTGTAAGACCACAGCCTTCTGAAGAAAGCGTCTCCTATTGGATGCTCATGACGTCGCATGACAAATATCAGAGTAACCCGTTTACTAGGGCGCGAATGGGTAAAACAAACTGAGAGGCCGAAAGGCCTCTCAGTTTGTTTTACCCATTCCAACGTGCTTGTAGGAACGGATTGCTCTGCGCGGGCTGCCCGCTGTTCTGAGCGCGTGCCTTTGTAAATGGATTCTGCGCCGTGCCTCCGGTACTCACAGTGCCGGAAGCACGCAGGAACGGATTGCTCCCCATTCGCGCCCTTGTAAACGGGTTCCCGCCTGAGCCGGTGGAGCTGTAGCCGCCGAAATGACCGCTGCGCCACGGTGCCTGTCCGATGGTGCTCTGTGCCCATCCCTCGGCATAGTAGATGGCATCCTTCTGAACCGATGTCAGATCCAGACTATTGATGGCCTGCATCTTCTCGGCCTTTTTGGTCATGCCGCTGCTGGCCACCTTGTACTGATAGAACTGCTCCGCCGTGATGCCGCTGCTGATCTCCAGCTGTGCCTGTGTTTCCAGCGTTTTGTCGCTGGCCATGTCCGCGAAATAGATCTCCGCCTGTGAAGTAAGATCCATACCGGAATTTTGCAGAAATTCAAATTTCTGCGTTGTCACACTGGTGTCGTCAGTTTTTTCAAACCCTCGGGTACCAAAGTAGTAGGTATAATAGTCATCATAGCTGACGCCGTTGCTGCGGGCGTTTTTGGCCTTTTCATATACGTCCTTGTTGTATACCTGCAAGGCATACTCCGCGCCGAAGCAGTCCTTGTTGGCGGCGCGGTAGGCGTCATCCGTATCCATCCCCCGCCGAAGGTTTTTCTCCACCGCCTTCCGATAGGTTTCCTCCATTGCCATGGCGTTCTTCTGGATGCCGTTCACCAGCGCTTTCAGCTCTCTGACCTTCTGTTGCTTCTCTCGGTCAGACAGGCTGGATGCCTCCACCTGCCGGATCTGTTTATACAGATCGCTGCACGCGGATTGCTGCTTGCTCCAGAACCGGCTTACCACAGCCGCGGCTTTATCGCCGTCATTCTTGGCATACGTCAGCGCGTCGGCTTCATCGTAGAAATCTCCGCTCAGCCGGTTGCTGGTTACGGCGTCCACCGTAAACGCCTTGGAGAACATATCCCGTTCCGCCTGCGGTGTCAGCAGCGGCAGCAGGAAGTCTCCGATCACGCCGGAGTACTGATCCAGCACATAGTTCAGCTTCTTGGGTGAAATGCCCAGCGCGCCGCCTACGGCCTTTGAAAAAATGTCCGTGCTGCTGTCATACCGCTGCCCCGGCGCATAGCTTTGCAGCCGCTGGTTTTCAATGTCGCCGCCGTACCATGTCCGGCCAGGGCTGGAGGGGTCAAAGAGATCGGACTCAAACAATGCCGACGCAATGTTGCTGGTCAGTGGATTGGCCGGCGCCACTTGGCTGCCCATGGTGTTGATGGTGGCGATCAGATCCACATCCTTGTCCCGGATCGCGTCTCCGATCCGGTCTGCCGTGATGCCCAACAGCGACAGCTCCCGCCCCTTTGGGATCTTCAGCCATGTGCCGTTGCCCAGCTTGAACAGATAGTTGGTGTCCTTGTCGCTGTCACGCAGCTCGTCCCATTCCTCATCGTCATGATACAGCAGCGAGTTCAGCAGTGTCGGCGCAACGCCAAGAGCTGCCGCCCGAATGGCCAGCTTTGCCCATTCCTTGCCGCCCTTCGTCTCTGTCACCAGCCGGATCAGCTTGTCAAAGCCTTGAATGCCCGGATTCAGAAACGGCACATAGTTGGCATTCAGAACCTTGCCCAGTGTACCGGCCCGGCCGAAGTTTACCGTCACATCGGCGGCGGCATACAGGGCGTCCGCCAGATTTTCTGTGCTGGTGCCGCCCTTTTCCACCACGCCCATAAATTCCGCCAGACGCGGTGCCTGTTCCATAGCCATATTCAGCGCTTCTATCTTGGCCATGATTTTTGCCGTTCTGCCCTTCGGCTCCCGCACCGTGCCTGTGTTGTAGTCGAACACAGAGGAGAACGAACCGCCCAGCGCCTTATACATCTGCCAGTATCGTCCGTTGTTCTTGATCTCCGCCAGTGCCTTGGGGTAGTTTCGGGCAAATGCCGCGCCGTCTCTGGTATACAGGCCCGCTGTCTGAAGATCCCGCACCGTGTTGCGGATAGTAAATGTAGGATTGTAGCCCGTCACCAGCGCCTTAAAGAGGTTGTTGGCCGTCCGCACTGCCCGCGTCACAGCGTTGCTTTCCGCAGCGTCCGGAGACAGGGCCTTCAGCGCGTCGAACATGGTGTCATCCACCGTCAGTTCCCACAGCTTCCCATCCTTGAATACCGTCAGGGTCTTATCCCTTGTCAGCTGCTCACGGCTCATATCATCCAGCGCATCCGGCGTAAATTCATGTTCATACTCGTTGGCCTCCTGCACGTAGCGAGCCGCTGGAGAATTTTCGCCCACTCGCATGAAGTCATCCAGCAAACGTTGGCCGAACCGGTTCTTGCTGCCTTCCCGCACCACTTTCATGGTCTGGCGGCCCAGCGCTTCATGCAGCGGTACCAGATCGGCGGTGCCGCCCTCCGCACGGCCTACCGTCCGGCCGATACGCACAGCATTGCGGTCCCGTCCGGTTCCTGCCTGATCTCCGCCTTTTCGCATCGTGGGGACGTAGTTGGGATAGAGCCGCTTCAAATAGTCGGCGTCAGCCTGCGTCATCAGACCGCTGTCTACCCGGTACTGCATCAGATTGTCGATGTATCCCCTCACCTGCTGGCGGTATTCCTCAAATTCCGGGTGCTGCTCCAGCGCCCGTCTTGCCCGCTCCCGGCTTACGTCCGCCGTCACGTCGAAGGAGAATACCGGCTTATCCTTGATGGCGTCCGCCCGGTTGATATTCCGCAGCAGCCGCATTTTTTCACGGGCCAGCTCTGCCACCTCCGGATCCAGGCTTTCTGTCATGCGGGCCAGCTGCGCTTCCGTGCTGGTACGCATTTCCGGATGGTTGGCGTCGAACTCGTTCAGCGCCGCCGTGGCCTCCAGCACTGCCGTCTCCTTGTTCTGCGACAGGCTCATGCGGTCGGTATTATGCAGGTCAAACAGATATATCTGAAATGCGCGATAGTAGTCCTCGCCCTTTTTCCGTATGGGTGAGAAAATGCCGTTCAGGCTCTCGCCTACCTTTTGCGCGTTCACATTGGTCTGCGCGTCAGTGATCATGCTCACGCCCGCTGAGCTGGAAGCCCGCGCCTGATTGTATATCTGATACAGATAGGGGTCCCCTGCCGCCTTGGCGAACTTGCTGACGCTGTGTCCGGCATCCACCATCTTGCGGTAGAAATAGCTCCACGCTTCCGATGCTTTTTCGCGCCCAGGCTTTTCCACCGCTATGGTGTGATCTGTTACCATGTTTTCCGTATCCCGGATCCGATCCTCCCGGCTGCTGAAGAAGCTTCCCTGATCGGTAAACAATCCGGCCAGTTCGTCCAGATCCTCCTGTGCCACCTGCGCCGCCGGTCGTTCAGGCGGTGCTTCCTGCTGCTGCGCCCGCCGCAGCTGAAGGTCATACAGCCGGTCGGCCAGCGTATAGGCGTCCGATGTGAAAACATTCTCGTCCCGCGCCAGCGCGTCCAGATAATCACTGTGATCTGTGTCCGCCAGCTCATCCAGCCCCCGGCCCGTGGAATACTTTTCCCCATTGACATTCCCGCCGGAGGTGGGTATACTGGAACCAGATGCAGCACTTGTGGTGTCGGCAAGAGAGCGGATGTCCGCCACTCCCCGGGACAGTTCTTGTGCTGCATTGTCATTTGTGTCGGAGGTGCGTATACTGATACCAGACGCAGAGTTGATGGCCGGTGCGCTCCCTCCCAACGATTGGCTGTTGTTGGTGAAAGCCCCGACGGTATTCATCTCTGCGTTAGCCATTCTCGGCACATACTTTTGATACTCGCTATTGACAAGGCGAAGTAAATCCTGTACTCTGATAAAAGAAGAGCTTGAAGGGTGACCAAGCGGCGGACTTTGTTCCGTGTTAGCAGTCGCTGAACTGGAAGGCTCTTCTTTTTCTATGCTCTCCAGTGCCAGTACTCTTTCGTCATAGGTGCGGCCCTGCTCATCCACCAACCGCGGCCCCCGCAGGCCGCTTACTCCGGTTTCGGTCCCATGACCTCCTCGATCAGGTCGAACCATTCCTGACTGCCCCAGCGGCCCGGATCCTTCTCCTGCTCGAAGTCCAGACAATCCGGGGTCTTGTCCTCCGGGTCCTTCGGCCCCTGAAATTTCCACCGGTACACTTCCGGTATTCCTTCCGGATAGATCTCGCACGTTCGGACGCCCTGGTGGGCTTTCTCGCAATCCCCGCATACCTGTCTCCAGAAGATCGGCGGTGGTTCCTTCTGCATTTTTTGCTCCCTCCCTCATTATGACTCTTATTTTATGCGGGCTGACAGCTTCCATGGAGATCGGGAACAATACTGCGTTCCGGGGGATCAGCACCTCGTTTTCAGTATTCAAACCGAACCCGCTCAGACTGCGGCTCGATGCGGATCGGATCACCATATCCACCGTATATTCGCCGCCGCTCCTGTCTCCATTTGGAACGGTGCTGGCGGACCAGTAGCTTCTGGCATCAAAGCCTTTATCCTTGCGGAATCCTTGCAAAAACGCGCGCATTGCCTCATATCCGCCGAAATCATCAAAGTTATAATGCCGATATACGGTTCCGTCGTACACAGGCAGCTTTTCCAGCGCCGAGTCGATGCTGTCTCTCAGCTGTCTCTGATACGCTGTCAGCTCCACGCCTGAAGCAAGATTTCCGTTCAATGAATAGCTGTCGCCTGACTTATAACTGACAATAGCAGATTCCTCGTCCGGCGTCAAGCCGTATTCTTTCGCGGGATTCCATTCACCTTTGCTGATTCCGGTTTCCTCATAAGTGGTCAGTTGCGGACTATGCAGGCCGTTGTCAACCGCCTCACGCAGCGCGTCGATGTCTGCCACCAGGTTGGCAACGCGCTGTGCGGATGCCGCCTGCCGCTCCTCATAGGTGCGGCCCTGCTCATCCACCAACTGCGGCACACGCAAACCATCCCGCACGGGCATAATACGCCCCATGGCGTCGCTGGCCTGTCGGGCGTTGGCGGCGGCCGCGGCACTGCCCAACCCGTTGCGGCGCAGATCGCTGTAATAGGCGTCCTCCGCCGCCTGTGCCTGTCCCTGCCGCACACCTCGGGCCAGCTGTGTGCCGCCGCCCAGTATGCCCATGGCGGTACCCAGCAGGAAGTCATAGCCCCATTGTGCCAGATCGTCCGCGGAATAAATGCCGCCCCTTCCGTCGTCCAATTGCAGCAGCCGGTCGGCAAGCGGATTCAGCAGGTCGCTGGTCACTTCCTCCACGCCCTCGCCCGCCGCGTTGATCATCCATGTCAGCAGCGCCTGACCCGTGGTGTTTTTCGCCAGCTTGCCCACCAGCTTTTCCACCAGCTCATCAGCGCCCGCTTTGCCGTATATTCCGGCAAACGCGCCGAACATCTTTTCGGTAAACATTTCAATGCCGGCGCTTTTCAGGCCCGCCAGAAACTGTTGCTGCTCACTCTTGCCTGCCCGCCTGGCCTCGCCCGCCGCCTGACCGTAGGACCGCATCCCCATCATGGCAAGTCCGCTGCCCGGCAGCACCAGATTCATCAGGGCGTCTCCGGCCATCTGCGTGCCGGTCACGCCCATATCTACCAAAAATTGACCCACTGTGCCAAGTCCCTCCTTGGCCTCCTGCTCATACCGCTGCCCTTTCTCAGTCAGGCGGTCAGCGGCGGTAAAGATGTTCTGCTGGTTCAGCTTCTGCCGCTCACGCCGCTGCCCCTCCTGCCGCCGGATACTCTCATTGATGCTCGTACCCTTTTCCCGGTTCTCCCGCACAGCGCGGCCCAGGTCGCCAAAGCCGGAGAACTGTCCCATGCTCTGCTGCCCGCTTGTAGGCGTGAACTGCCCGGCGATCTCCACGGCGCTGCCGGCGGCGCTCAGTCCGCCGGCAGCCACGGTCTTTGCGCCGCGCTCCATGGCTTTTCCTGCCGCGCGATAGTCCCCCGCCCCAAAGGCCTTGATCTCCGGCAGCTTCAGCGGCTGCACTGGTGCGGTCTTTTGAATCGGCGCGGTCGTTGTTCTTGTCAGCTTCGGCGCGGTCGGCTGGAGCTTTGGCAGCCGCACCGGGGTTATTGCGCTGCCGCCCAGCGCGGTGCCCTGTGTGGCGCGGCTCGCCGCTGCCGCGGGAGCGGCCGGCTTGCTTGTACCGCTCACCGCGGAAGGCTTTGCGGAATTGCCGGAACGGGGCGCGGAAAGCGCCCCGTTTTTCTGCTGCTTTTTCTTCTGGTCCTTTCGTGGATCGTAATCGTCCAAAAGTCTGTATCCCATGGTGGTCTCCCTCTCTATTGCTATCTTCGCAGGGCTGACAGCGCCGCTTTACCTGCGATCGTTCCAAGATCCGGCAGCTGAATGCCAGATGTCTGCTTGTCCTTCTGGTATGCGTTCCACGCATCTGCTGCCGACATGCCGTTTGCCGCCGCCATAGACTGCGGCCCCCACTTCCCGTCTGCCGTTACTCCCAGTGCGTTCTGCATCTCCATGATCTGCGCGGTAGTTAGCCCTCCATTGTTGTATCCTCCGCCGCCGGAGTATCCGCTCCCGCCGCTGCTTTTGCCGCCGGAGCTTCCGGAGGATGCCGCTGCCGCTCTGGCCTCCTGTGCCCGCTGGGCGGCCAGCTGGCGGTTGAACATGTCGATCTCCGCCTGAATGCTGCGCTCATTCTGCAAATAGCTGGCGTACTGGGCCTGTACCTGACTGAGATAGTCAGCCATCGCCTGGGCGCTCTGGGCGTCGCCCGCAAGCTGCGCGCTGGTGATGGCCTGCCGCAGGTCGGAGATCGTGCTCTGATACTGCTGCGTCAGGTCGTTCAGGTTGTTCTCATAGTTGGTCTCCGCGGCGATCCGCTGGCTGTCCGCCATGCCGCCATATATGCCGTTGGCCGCCAGCTCCTGATCCATATTCCGCTGGCTCATCATCTTGCTGACATAGGCCCGCCGGGCCGCTTCCTCATAATCCTGTCCCGCGCTCTCGATCTGGCTGTTGTACTGGTCAGCCGCCGCCTGCACCTGCGCCTCGATGGCTTTCTGTACCGCCGCCTGATAGTCCTCGCCGCCTACTCTGGCCAGATAATCGCTGTAGCTCATGGGGCCGGAGTAATCGTACCCGCTGTCATATCCTGCGTCATATCCTGCGTCCGGGGCTGTCATGCTCTCCTGATACCTGTTCCATGCGTCTGCCGCGCTCATGCCGCCGGCTGCCGTGCTGGAGTTCTTGCCCCATTTGCCGTCTGCCGCCACGCCGTAGTAGCTTTGCAGCTCCCGGATCTGTTCCGGACTCAGTCCGCCGTTGTCGTAGGACGGCGCCGCTGTGCCGGTCCCACCGGCGCTTCCGCCACTCCCTCCGCCGCTGCCGCCGCTGCTGCTGGGACGTCCGGTGCCGCCGCCCGTATAGTTGGGGTTGGCGGCCGAGGATCCCGCCGCCGACGTGCCGCCGGGCGTATACCCGGTGGAGCCGTTGTTCTTGGCGTTTTTCATTTCGCCGTAGCTGCTGTACTTCCCCCGGTTGTTCTTATACATCTCATAGGCCGAATTAACGCCCATGCCGGATGCCGCCGCCGTGGAGTTTTTGCCCCAGACGCCATCTGCCGTGGTGCCATACCAGCTTTGCATTTCTCTAATCTGACCTGCCGTCAACCCGCTTCCGGTACTGCCGCCGCTGCTGGAACTGCCGGTTCTGCCAGAGCTGTATGCGGAATAGCTGGAATACTTCTTATAGTTGGAGCTGTAAAGGCTGTACGCGGCGCCCGCGTTTCTTCCGCCTGCTGCCGCGCTGGAGCCGCTGCCCCATTTGCCGTCCGTCGTGGTGCCGTACCACGCCTGCATGTCCTTGACCTGCTGTGTTGTCAGACTTCCGTTGTTGTATGCCATGATGCGTCCTTTCCCGCCATAACAGGCGCGCTTGCCCCAGCCCCTTTTTCCGGGACCGGGGCAAGCCATGTATTATTCTCTGTTTTCTTCCTTTTCCATCCCGCGCTCTTCGGTCACATTTTTCAGCTTCCCGATCAGCTTCACCAGAAATCCGGGTACCGGCGCGCCCAGCGCGGCCACATTCTCCAGGATCGAGATCAGCTCATTGATGATCAGCCACATCGTCACAATAGCCGCCACCAGAAAATCCAGTCCGATCTCCACGCCGACCTGCTTCAGGCCGTAGCGGATCAGGTAGTCCGCTCCCATAGCCGCCAGCACGATCACCAGATATCCCACCTTCTTGATGATCCCCCGTATGCCCGTCCGGCTGCACAGCTCTCCGGCGTTCCAGGCTTTGGCCATCCCCGTGATGTAGTCCACCACCATGGCCGCCGTCATTACGATCAGCGGAATCATCAGCTCCATCATGTAGCTGCTCAGCACGCCCAGTGCTGCCGCCAGCACCGCGCCGGCGGTGCTTGTGTTTCCCATTTTCATTTTTATATCCATTCCTTTCCGGCCTCCCGGCCTGTAAGATCACGATTTATAACGCTTGCCTGTAGATTCCCTCCTGCCCCGTCTGGGTGCGGCGGGGCTTTTTCATACCTCCTCCCACGCGCCTGCGTACTCCGTCGGGCTGTACGCCGTGTCACTGCGGCACCGCCACAGCTTGTCCGCCAGCGTCATATACTCCCCGGCCTTGTAGATATCGTGCGCCCCGGTGGGCTGTACGAAGGGCATGGCCGTCTCCGGGCTGGTGCCGTGCAGGGGCCGGTGGAACGTACCCCACGCCGCAGCGCCCGGTACGATATCCGGATACACGGCGTTGTCGTAAGCCTGGATGCACTCCCACACCTGCCCACTGGCGGTGTAGACATCGCCCACGGTGTGGCTTCCCGCCGCCCACGGGAGATACAGCGCCCGGATGGCCAGCCGGTCATTGTCCGCCGTCACATGGGCCGCCGCCATATCCATTGCCGCCCGGATGGCCTGTGCTTGCGCCATAATGTCATTGCGCATCGTCCGTCACCTCCGTTTTTACCCCCAGGGTTTCCAGCGCCGCCTTGTACTGGGCGATCTCCGCCTGCGCCTGCTCCAGCGGCGTCAGCACCTCCTTGCCGT
>SAMEA104315427__coassemble_671_pt1 | contig 25804 bp, 22 predicted proteins | sample SAMEA104315427__metabat2_low_PE_034 | metagenome-assembled genome bin SAMEA104315427 (sample SAMEA104315427) | gut metagenome | biome: Monkey gut; feature: monkey-associated habitat; material: faeces | place: China | collected 2013 | reverse complement strand
TATTATCTCACATCCTTGGGTGAGATGCCATGCGGGTGGTTATTGTGCGCTTACGTGAAGCTGGCATTGGTATGCCCCAAAATTCCCGACAGAGTTTTGGCGTCCACGCCGCTGGCGATAGCGTGGGTGGCGAAGGTGTGCCGCAGGTCGTGAAAGCGAATGTCCGGCAGTCCCGCCCTTTGCAGAATTGATTTCAAGTGCGTGTAGGCGCAGTGCGGAGACAGCGGCAGCTCCGGGCGGACGGGGTCGGGGAAGATCCATTGGGTGATGGCGTTCTCTTTCCGTTTGCGCAGAATCTCCGCTGTGCTGCGGGGCAGGACAATGGTGCGCTCACCGCTGCGGGTCTTGGTCTTGCCCAGCATATCCACACCCAGCTTTCGATTGTGGAGCGTGCGGCGGATCTGCAGGATGCCGTTCCGCGCGTCAAAGTCCTGCCACATGAGTCCGCAGATCTCACCCCGCCGCAGGCCCGTGGTCAACTCCACATAGAAGAAGTCGCCCCAAATCGCATCCTCCCGCACAGCGTTCAGAAAGGTATCCATTTCTTTATCTGTCAGGACACGCTTCGCCGTATGACACGCCTTTGGCACCGTTGCGCCCACGGTGGGATTTTTTGCGATGATATGCGCATGGAGGGCATCCTCCATCGCCTGATGAAGGATAGCGTGGATGCGGTTGACGGTGGTATCCGACAGGGCATAGCCAAGCTGTGAATGCTCCCTGACCCGTCCGTTCTCTTTCAGCTTCCGATAGAGCTTCTGCACATCCTGCGATGTCACCAGGGACACCTGCTTGCCGCCCAGCTGCGGCTTGATATAGTTTTCGATGCAGCTTCGATACCCCGCAAGGGTGCCTGGGCGGACGGTGTTCTCCTTGTAGTCCGCCAGCCAGCGATCCAGCCACTCGCCCAAGGTCATGCGGCTGTCCTCGGTCAGCTCCACATCCTGATAGCGCTCCATATTCCGGTGGAGCTTCTCCGTCAGCTCCTTTTGTGTACGCGCATAGGTGTGCTGGAAGAGCGGCGCACCGTTTTTCTTGTGGCCTACCACAATGCGTCCCTCCCAGCGTCCATCCTCACGCTTGCGCACCATGCCGTCGCCGGACGGTCTTCGTTTTGCCATTCAGGTCACCTCCTTTTTGCAACCAACATACATACCACAACTCCGTGTGGAAAGCTATCACTTTTTCTTTGTCTATTGCCATGCAGATTTTGAACCGCCTCACATGCTCGGCTCCATGTACTTGTAGTTCAATTCGTTCTCATGATCATCGATGGCGTGGCCGAGGGCAAGTCTCTTTTTCTGCAATTCTGCCCAACGCTTGCGATCGATTTGGATGCCGCCTGCCGCTGGAATGGCAGGGGCGTGATCCCGGAAAATATTTCCCATGTGGTAGAGCAGCCGGGTGGCTGACAGCAGAACAGCAGGCGGTCGCTGTTCCCCACGGTCGATGCGATCCATGAAAAATCCCGCGTAGGCGTGGCCGTTCTGCTCCGCTTCTGCAAACCATTCGTAGGCGGTGTTTGTATCTTTTGGAACGCCCTCACCCATGAGATACAGCTTTCCCAGCAGATATTGCGCATAGGCGCTGCCCTCGTTTGCAGCCTGGTTCAGATAAAACGCTGCCGTTTCCGCATCCTTGGCAGCATGAGCGACCCTGAGATATTCTTTGCCCAGCCGGTAGGCGGCGTAGGCGTTACCGTTTTCTGCGGAATGCTTCAGCCCGTAAATGCCCTTGGCGGAATCGCGAACGTCAGCATCGTCCGAGAGATACAGCTTTCCTAATGCGTACTGTGCAGGTGCGTAGTTTTGATTGGCGGAGCATTTCAGAAAATGCTCCGCCTTTTCCGTATCGGGGATCAGCAGGCCACCATCCCGATAGGCTGTGCCAATAAGATACTGCGCATGGATGTCGCCCGCTTCTGCCAGTTGCTCCAACCGGCGCATTGCTTCGTCCCGCTCATCCAATATAAGGTCAGTGTTTTCAGCAATACTGAATACTTCCCAGCAATCATAGCTCATGCCGTAGTCATCAAGCGGTTCATCTTGACCGTTCAGGTCGGTGTCCTCAAACGAAATTCTGCCTTGTCGGATATGCTCCGCTTCTTTAATAACTGCATTTTTGATCTGGCGGAACTCCTTCTGCTGGGACAGCGACGGACGGATCTGCTTCTTTTCCTCAGAGTAGTAATCCTCCACCTGACATTGCAGCTCCCACCAAGCCTGATAGCACTGATCCACCGTAGGCAGCCTCACCATCTGATCCACGATCTCGTCCACCAGCTTTTTCATCGGCTTTGGCAGATAGCCGTAGGACTTTTTACCGCCGACCTGACCAAGCTGCCGCGACAGCTCCCAAATCAGGTTCTCCGCCTCTGGATGGTCACAGGTCATCTCCTGCATCGTCTTTGCCAGCTCCAGCATGGATTGTCGCGCTTCTTGGACGAGTTCATCACGTGACTTGCTTTTCTGTTCATAGACATGGAGCAGCTCCTGACGGAAGATCTGATTGGTCAGCGTGGACTTGATTTTGCGGATTCCCTCCACCGACAGGTACGCTTGATTGGGCTTTGCCGACCACGCCATCATGTGGACATGGGGATGATGCCCCTCATTGTGAAACGCGGCATACCAACGGAAGTCCTCCGGCGGGATCTTCATGGCCGCGGCAATATCATTGCGGTGAGTGCGGAGGAGTGTTCGCCACGCCTCGGCGTTGTCGTATCCCAGCCGTTCCGCGTCCTCCCGGTGGAGGGAGATGATGTGCGTCCACACATTGCCGGTGTAATGATTCAGCTCGCCCATTGCGGCGGAGAGATCAACGGCATCGCCATCACCGAAGAGACCGTGCCCGCCCAACCGCTCCGCTCTGGGACGCAGCGCGATGTATTGGGCATAGCCATCCATGCTCTGTACCTGACTCCAGTTCCCCTCCAGCGCCAGAGAGATGAATACCGAGGCGTTTGCCTTGGTGGGATGAGCTGCGTAGTCTTCATATTCCAACAGCTCTTTCGTGTCAGGGAAATCTTTGGCCAGTTTTGTGATAAGCTGCTCCTGTTTCCGCGTGGGCGGACGGTCATCCGGAAGAATTTCCACCCGTTCCCGTGTCGCGATGTATTTCAGGTAGCCGCCGGCATTTGCGTTGCCGCCGCACTTAATGTACGGACTTTTGATGATCAGTCTTGCCATTCGTCCTCCAATTCACGGTGCTTCTGCTCCAATCGCAGTTGGCCATTGGTGCGCTTGACGGCAGCGATGCTTTTCGCCCGCTCCTGCCGCAGCACTTCTTCGCTCACATTGAGACTTTGCAGCACGAGGGACATCGCCATGTCCATCTCCACCGCCTGCTTGTAGAGCAGGGACGCCATGCGATCCTCGAACAGCTTCAGCCGACCGTCGATGGCTACCTGCACCGCCCGCGGCAGCATGGTGCTGTCGTGTGCTGAAAGCATATCTGCGTAAGAATTCACCGCCTTTTCGATGAACTCGTTCTTGCTGCGGCAGTTGTCCTGCTTGTACCACCGCTCGATTTTGGCGGCTGTTTCATCCGTCATGCGGAAGTTCAGCCGATTTTCTTTTCCTGTCATAAACCCTCCAAATCGTAGTAAGGCACGGCGGAAGCCCCTGCAATATCTGAGTTTGCGGGAACTAAGATGCCACGCCTCCTGAAAAGTTAGTGAATAGGCGCCGAAACCGACCACCACGGAAATCCTCGCAAACTGCCCGCACATCTCCGGCCTAAGAGCTGCCCGCACTGCGGGCGGTTGGCCTCCGAAACGCCTGCCTGCGGGCAGGTGTGCGGGGAGATGTGACTCGGCTGGTGCGGAAAAGCGCCAGGCGTTTCACCTGCTCATTTTTCGGCGCGCCGAAATCCGCCTAAAACCGCTCCAAACAGCCGGGGCCGCTACCGTTACCCTCCCGCACTCTTGCTTGCCCACACGCTGGCTCACAGGGGCAAACGCGGGGCTTCTGCCTGCGCTGCCAACAGCTGCTGCACCCTCTGCCGTTCTGCTTTGGCAATCTGACGTTGGTTGCGTTGCTCCATGACTTCATGCATGGGGACTATGGTGTAGCGCAGGTTGCCGTTTTTCTTAATGCCGCTTCGCAAATATATCTGTGTTCGCTCTGTGGCAATGAGGCCACGCTCTTCCAACAGACGCACATACTTGGCTACGGTATTGCGGGCGAGATGCAAGCTTTTTGCCATGGTCGCCTCACTGGGATAACATTGATTTTTCCTACGGTCAGCGTACCGCAGCAGGTAAATATATACCGCCACTGCACCAGCGGGCAGATCGAAGTACAGCAGTTCATTTGTCATTTGGCACGGGAAAGCAATTTTTCGCTCGCTCCCATCCAACAGGTGGCTTTTCTTTTCTCATCGCTCATTGCCTCCCTTCGTGCTACTTGTGACCCACTGCTGAAATTTTTCTTTCGGTACCACGAATCGGCTGCCGATGCGCACGGAAGGGAATGCTTCTTCGTGCATCAGTTCGTAGGCGCTGGAGATGGACACGCCCAGCACCTTCGCCACCAATTCCGCATTGAGGAACAGCGGCAGCTCTTCATAGCTTTTGTAAATGGATTCTTTCAAGAGAAAACCTCCTGTACTAAATTCAGAGAAAAAATATCTTGCGTTTCGGAGGTCTCTCTGTTAGACTGTTTGCAGATGGAGTCTGCGTTTTCCGAAACGCGGCGCGCCGCTGAGCTGCTGCAACAGTTCAGCGGTTTTCCTTTTTGCAGGAACGATAGATACCGATCCCCCCTTCCTTAATGGTCTTCTGCCATGCACCGTACCTGTTCCTGCCCTGCGGCCTTGTTTGACACGCACGACGTTTTCTTCGACCTTGGCATGCTCGGCATTTTGAAATGCGTCATGGCATACTTCTCCGGCAAGTATCATCTAATATATTTCTCCGGTGACAAGGATATCTTTGAATACGATCCGTTCGGTACGCAGGGTTATCATGCGGAGCGAAGGGAGTTCCCCTTTCTGGAAAGTCTCCTTTCGTTTCAGGAGCTGAATTACGAGGAATTGGCTCCTGCGCTGAGCGAGATCTGTGACAACTGGGAGAAGTGGATCTCGCAGGAAGACCGTGATGCAGTCACGGCAGCTATGGCGAAATTGGGAGAGCTGAAAACACAGCACATCTATTTTCAGCTTCTGTACACCCGCTGCTACAACAATATTTCTGTTCCGCATCATGACGATGAGAACCGACAGCTTTTGGCTGAGATGCGGGAATCGGCAACCCAGCTTCCACAGTATCAGAAGCAGATCCAGAGATTCTTTGAACTGATCCTTGATGTGGATCAGGCTGGCCGGGAGCCGCAGAAGCAGGCGTGGAGGAGCTACGATCACAACGAGCCAAAAGACCCCGCACTGTTCAAGTTTCGTCCGATCCCGCTGAGCTTTGAGCCGACGGAAGAAAATCGGTGTTCGCCAGTCCTCTACTCTGCCAGCATCCCCGATATGGTCGACTACTCCCTTCGAACTTGTGTGGAGCGAAATATTACCGTTCGTCGCTGCAAGAACTGCGGACGCTGGTTTCCGCAGATGGTGCGCGTCAGCGCGGAGTACTGCGAACGACCCGTTCCGAGAGGAGAGCAGGTCTGTCGAGAGATCGGGGCTTTCAAGCAGTGGACGAAGAAGCAGTCGGACGACCCGATCTTCAAGGCATACCGCAAGGAGTATAAGAAGCGCTTTGCGTGGATCAAGGCGGGGCGCATCACAGACGAGGCGTTCTACGCATGGAGCGAGAAAGCCAGAGAAGAGAAAAATAAGTGTGACCGAGATATGATCTCACTGGCGGAATTCCAGCAGTGGCTGAAGGAGTCCAAATAAAAACACCGTGTGCTGAGCGCAAAGTTCAGCACATGGTATTTCTTTGTCTATAGTGAGGCAGATTTTAAATTGTCCACGATATAGCATTTTTATAGCCCACTCGATGGTCAGTTCCGGGGTGGTGGTTTTCTAAATGCGCTCCCGTCCCACCTGTGCCAGCCAGAGCTTGAACGGTTCTTCCTTAGGCGAAGGGACGGGCTGAATGATGTGGAGAAGCTGCTCGGTGTCCGCCACATCGGTATTGTATCGCTTGCCATCCGCAGAACGCATTTTCAGTTGACTACAATTTGTAAGCAAATCGCCCCCTCTTTTTTACCGCGTCTTAAGGATGCTCCAATACTTCGTTGCATGGCGCTGGTCCATCTGGTCGCAATTAGGCATTTCATAATATTGGCCCAGTATGAAAGGTACTATACTGGTACGACAATAAAACACTTAACTGGGCAATTGTTACGGATTCTTCGATTTCCTTGTCTCCTACTTCGGCTTTTCAGACTCAATATTCAGCATGAGAACGAGACGCTTTTCAACCGCTTTCTCAGGCTGTTCTATGTGCTGTTCTTCTTTTGGTACGTCGGCTTTTATCGGCTGTTTGGGCACGGGTGCATCAATCACACGGAGGACGGTCTTCGTCTGCTCCGGAGGCCAAGGCGCGACCATGCGTGTGCAATCCATAACTGCCTTGACTTGCCCCTGCCGCAACACGTCCTCTTTTCCAAAGGGAAGCTCGACCCAATCACCGACCTTGAGCGGCAAACCGCCGGTCAGATAGGCATAAGGACGCCACGTCCCCTGAACCTGAACAGAGCAATAGTGAAATACTGTTCCATCATCCGGCTTTGTATCTGAGGCAGGCGTTCTTGCCGGATATGTGTGTGGCTTTACTTTCCCAGAGGACGGCGCAGCAGCGAATACTCGTCTGAATCGTTTTTCCCAGTTCTCTTCAAGATATGGGTTCTTCAATGCTGCTTCAAGGCAATGCTGCCCCAATTCCTCCTGTCCGCAGTCATGACAGGCATTTAGAACAGCAAGCTGCAATCTGCCAATAAACGCGCTGTCAAAAAGCTGGGACATAAAGCGCTCGTCTTCCAGCGCAAGCAACAGCGGAAGCACTTGATCTTGTTTGGGAGAATCCAGCCAGTCCCAGTCGGGAAGTAGCTTTTCAGCGGTGTTTGGATCGTCCTTCAGTGATGTCCCCTCAATGTTCAACAGCGAACGCCACATTTCCACGCCCTTTGCCGTATTGCGGGCAAACACATCGTCCAATATGTACTCCCATGATAGATCGTAGAAAACCTCGGAGGTTTCGTGCGGCACTTCTTCCGGGTATTCAATCAAAAGAATTTCCCTGCAAATATCCTCATTATCAGGGAACTCGCCCTTAGATAACAGACGCTTTGCGCGTTCTATGTCAGGATGCAGCAGCACACTATCCTGCCAGTGGGTGCGATAGGCTTCTTGCAGTGCATCTTGATACTCCTGTGCCGCGCCCGCTTCCTCATCCTTTTTCCCACCGAAGTAGGCATAGGCAGAGGAAAGCCCAGACAGGAGATCATCTAATCCGTCCGGCTCATCGCCGCTATAATATTCCTCCACCGGGCGCGTTGCGATCAGCTTTGTCCAGAAGGTCCCGCAGTCCGTTTCGGAAAGTGCGGATTCCGCGCAGAACAGAAGCCCTTGTCTGGCATCCCGCATGATTTCTTCTGTGCCTTTACCAAGCATCAAGTCAGGAGTACCGCTCAAAAACGCCCGCAATTCCGCAGCCTTTTTCTCATCTGGCAAAGCCCCTGCGTGTTGGATTCCCGCCGAAATGCTGTGCAGGAGCACCTTGCCGAGAAGCTGCGAGAGCGAGGTTTCCTTTGGCGCAAGCTGATTGAGCGCCTTCTTCATCTCGCTCCATGTTTCATCGAGATCGACATGGTAGACAAAAGAAAGCGTCACTGTGATCTGTGCCGGTTCTGATGTTTGCTTCTGCGCCGGAGTTCTTCTCAGCGACCCGAAGTCACCACACCAGCCGCATTCCCATTGGGAACCGTGTATCATGACCGGACTTCCGCACCACGGACAGCGCATCGTGATCTCACCTCCTGCAAGCAGAATTACTCAACGCCCAACGCTTTATATACTGCGTCCTCTGCGCTCTGATAGAAGATCAGATTGAAGCAGCCGATCAAGTCGGCAGGGACAAGCCCAAGGTCTGCCGCAGATGTGATAGGCAGCAATACTTTCTTCGCGCCGCTGTCTAAACAGACCTGAAGCGCGTTTGCCAGCTCATCAACCTTGAGCATCGTTCCGGCAATGCTGATCTCGCCCAAAACTGCCAAACTGCTGAGCGTCGGCTTGCCGAGCGCAATCGAACATAACGCGATCAAAGTTGGCAGCGCCAGCTTTTCCGTCATGCCGATGCCCTGTAAATCCTGATAGTTGATGATGTAATCCTTGGTCGTTGTGCTGATGGCACCGCTGATACGGTTTCCGTTTGCTTTCAGATAGTTGAAGGCGGTATTTGCTGCTTCCTTGCATTTGCCGTCAGAGTTCAATCCCGTGCGCTCAAATTTTCCGTTGCCGGGGAGCATCTGCGATTCCAGACGAAAGACGCCAATCATGCCACTCTTTCCCTGAGAAACCGTATAGACCTGACCGGGATTGCACATTCCTTCTGGAATCAGCTTTCCACCGCCCTGTTCCGGCACGGAGACGAAATGATCTTCAAATGTCTCATTGTCGATATACGAGAAATTGACGTCGTAGAACTCCATGCCGCCCAGCTTCTTGAGCTGTTCCTTGACGCGGCGGCGCATTTCAAGGGCAAACTTGAGAACCTCTTCAAGCTGCTCTTTCGTGAACACGCCGTCCGGGTAAAGCAGCTTGATCATGCCGCCAACCATCTTGCGAACGGCAATGGTGTCACGCTGATTGAGGTTCTTACCAAGCCGGAAGTACTTGTCCAGCTCGTCACCGTACTGCTCCTTACGAAGCTCCCGGATAAACTCAGCCAGATAGTCGGTAATAAAGCCATAGTCATTTGTGAAATGCTCTGGGCGGAACTTCGGAATCTCCCAGCCGGGGATATAGCAGTGCATACGGTCAAGGAATGCCGTATCCGTTCCCATCTCAGGCGGAAACGGATCAAAGAGGCTGGATGTTTTCAGAAGCACATCCACGCTCTGATTGATGTTGCCGACGAAGACCATAGATGCGGTCGCGGCTTTTTCCTCTTTGCCTCGTGCAAAGGAGCCGGACGCCATATAGTCCTTCATGATTTGGATGCCGTCTTTGTCCTTGAAATTGATACCGGCAACCTCATCGAAGGCAACGCAGTCCCAAAGCCCCACAAGCCCGACCGTTTTTCTGCCCATGTTGTAAAACAAATTGGCAACGGTGGTCTGTCCGCCGGAAACAAGAATACTGTTTGGGGAGATTTCCTTGTAGATATGAGACTTGCCGGTGCTTCGCGGTCCCAGCTCACAGAGGTTGAAGTTGTTCTCCACCAGAGGGAGCATACGGGCAAGCAGAAGCCACTTTTCCCGTTCGCTCAGCTTCTCCGGCTCGTAGCCACAGGAGCGCAGCATAACCGTCAGCCACTCTTCTTCGGTGAAGTTTTTCCTGCCTTCCTTCAATTCCTCAATATCCACATGAGGCATTTGGATCGGCGTCAGCTTGCGGATGTGGATGGGAGAAGCGTTCTTCTCTTCTTCTAAGAACTCATATTCGAGCTGCACAATGCACCAAATACCGCCGCAGAGCAGCCGGTCGAACTTCGCCGGGTAATCCTCCGAAATGGGGATATTCTTGATACCGAGGTTGGAGAACTCCGCCTCATAGGTATCTTTCTTCATATTGAGATTTACAGTGATCTTGTCGATGACCGTGTGCATTCCGCGCTGGCGCAGCATGGACAGGATCTTCTGCGCTTCATCCGGACGGACATAGTTATCTGCCAAGATGCGCTTGACATTCTCCACGCCGGTTTCGATGACTTCCGGATCGTCCGAGCTGCAATACTGCCCCAGCAAAAACTCAAGGACATAGACCGGAACATTTGCGCCTTCCTTGATTTTCTTCGTCAAATCCTTTCGGACGATTTTTCCATCAAAGAACTGCCGAAGCTTTTGGTCGATCACGGCGTTCTGATCGCCAGTCTGACTGACGTTTCTCTGCTCATCCATTTATACTACCTCACAGGTCAAAGCCGAAATCGTCTGCAAGCGCAATGTCGATGTGGAACTCGATTTCCTCCACATCTATGTCATTTGCAATCACCAGACGGTAGACTTTTTTCTTATCATACGTTCCAGCTTTCAGGTTGAACCGGACGCGGAACACGCGATCTGCCGCATTGCCGCTTGTCTTATCCGCAATAACCGTTTGCCGGTCACTGATGACCACGCCCTCATCATCCGTCATGTAGATGGAATAGGTACAGGGCTGGATCTTATCTCCCACGGGCTGACGCTGGTGGAACTCCAAGGAGAAGATCAGGTTGGAAACCTTTCGGCTCTCACTCAGCAGTTTCAGTTCGGCGTTCTTGACCTCGACATAGTTCTTATTGGTCGTGCGGAGATTCTTAAAGACGATCACCGGAACGACAAGCTCCTGCAAGCTGATCCCGCCGTGGACGTAGTTTTCACCGCCGCCCTGAACCTTCATGCGGATGGTGTCCTGCGGGGCAGAGCCCTTGACCGGCGTTCCGTCCAGCTCTCGTTCCAGATTGACCGGAAGCAGGAAATCTGCTGCTGTGTCAGGAGAAGCCAGCGCATACCGCCGACCAAGCTCATAGACATCGCCGGAGAACGTTTTTCTGTCAATCTTGTCGCTCTCGCAGAGCGGCTTATAGGTGTAGAGGAACCCATGATCCGCAGTGATGAAGATATTTGTTCCGCTCAGCTCATTCACGATGATACGCAGGATGCCGGAAATCTCCTGAATTGCCGTCTCGCAGGCGTCAAAGACTTTGGACTCCGTAGGGGCTTTGTCTCCGATGGCGTCGATTGCATTGTGGTAGATGTAGATCACATCTTTTCCGGCTACCAGTTCCCGCCGCTCATCCTTTTTCATGTTCAGAAGGTCGTTATACTGGATGGCAACGCTTGCCTTTGCCGCCGCGTTCAGAATCGCATTTCGCTCCACGGTGGAGCGAGTGGGGTACCCATCCACCAGAACATCCATACTGTTGTTTACGGAAAGACTCTTTCCTGGAAGGAGCGCTGCCATGCCGAACTTCGTGATTGACGGAAACACTGCCTGCATTGAGACAAGCTCGGCAGTTCCTTTTGTGGTACGCACAATGCGCTCGGAAAGCTCGGAAGCAACCTCGTAGCGGAGCGCATCGGAGATAATGACAAACGCACGGGTGTTCTTGCTGCTTGCGGGGACGACATATCTCTTATAGAAATCCCGTTGTTTCTCGATCTCAGAAACATATCCCAGAGCTGCAAGGTCATCCGCCGCTGCATTTGTCCAGCAAGCGGTCACCTCGCGCAAGAACCAGTTCTGATACAACGCCTCGACAAACTCCGTCGCGTGCTTCAAACCGTCTTCCAGAACATCATTTGCATTTTTGAGAGAATTGCCAAAGGTATAGTGGAAGTGCCGGTAGTAGGCATCCATGCGGTAGAGATTGCTCGTATAGAGTTTCCATATTTTCTTCGGCTCAACGATATGGAAGCCTCCGCCGTGTTCCTGATAGAAAGTCTGCATCTTTCCGATGAAGAAGAGACAATCGTAATAATTTGAGAACCGATCATACCATCCGGCGGTTCTCCGATTTTCGCAAACCGTCATGATGAGATCGATCTTAACAACGTGGTCGCTGATCTCGGCGTAGAGCTGTTTCAGAATGCTTTCGTTGATGCAGGGAAAAATGTCCCCTGTGATCAGCGTTTCCGGCTCGAACTTGTCAAAGCGCGTCGGGAGCTGCAATTCATTTTCGATGGTGCGGCACAGCTCGTACAAGTCATCGCTATTCTCACGGGAACGCCATTCGTGGACGATGCTGTAACAGTATGCCTTGTTGGTTTCAGAAACAAAACGCTCCAAACCTTTCAGGACGGAGGCATTCATCGTCTGAGAGAGCGCGGTCAGCAATACATGAGCCGCAAAATACCCAAGAGGCTTGTCCTCTTCCTCGATATAGCCGGTGTACTTTCGTGCAAGCTGCCAGAAAGCTTCGATGCTGCCAAACTTGCGGATATTTGCAAGGACACTGTTTGTTTCCTTGTCGAGTCCTGCAGCAAGAACGGCAATGATGACATCTTGCGCGGACCCCTCGCTCAGACCGGCAAGGACTGCCATAATGTCAATGTGGAGTTGGAGCGGCGTTTGATAATCTCGCCCGATCCTGCGCAGCTTTTGGCAGCGCTCCTTGCTGTCAAAGAACTTTGCATAGAGCTTGACCGTCTTCCGCATAGCGGCAGACGATGCGATGTTCAGTTCCTCCATCTGCATCGAGATAAAATCTGCGCGGAAGGTCTCGCTGTAATATTCGATGTCCTGAAGCCAATTATCTTCATCGCCAGTGTATGTAATCGGGCAATAGATAAGATAGTTGCTGTCCAAGTCATCGTGAAGCAGCAGCTTCTTGACGGCAAAATTGTTCGTGCCGGTCAGCTTGATGATCTTAACGCCTTCCAGATTCAGCTCGTCAACGTCTTTCTCAAACTCCCGATCCTCGTCTTTCCAGAAGATGATCCTGCGGCGATAGAACTCCGGCAAGGGGGCTGCAAAACGCTCTCGTAAATTAAATTGAATGGATTCTATGGACATTTTGTAGTCCTCCTTTGCGCATATCTATTAGAATGGAAGCCAATCTCTAAGTTCTTTCAAACCCTTATATGCTTTCATGGCAGCAGAGTGTTTGTCAAGATATTCCAAACCCTTTACGGTGAGCTTGATTCCATCTGTAAAACAAATCAGGATGGGGTTGCCGGGGCCTCCGCGGGTAAATCGTGCGCCCTTAATAAGTCCTTCATCCTGACAGGCATCAATTATATCCCAGAGTTCTCCGTTGGTTATTCCGTAGTCGTTGGCACTCGGATCATTGCCATCGTTTTTTTCACGCATATAGCTTAACATCACCTTGAGTTTATTAACAGCCATATTGTTCAGCCTCACTTTATCTTCGCCAGCACATCGGCAAACAGCTCATAGTTATGCTTCACGCCGTCATCCAAGTCGATCTCAATATTCTGATCGGCAAGGTGGTGAATCTTTTCTTCGTACTTTTGCAGCTCCGCCGCCTGATCCTGAAACTTTTTCTGCAACTTCGTCAGCTTCACACGCTCGGACGCGATAGCATGGTCGATGGCGTCACCGAGCTGGGCAAGCTGAGTGCGGTAACGCTCCTGCTGCTCATGCACATAGTCAGTGCGAAGACGGGCGAGAAGATCGCGCTGATAGCGGTGCATATAGATCAGTGCCTTGAAGCCGTTCTTCTTTCCGCTGTCAAAGAGCCAGTAGATCGGGCGCTTCTGATAGGTTTTCAGGTGATCGGCGTAGAAGTCATTCAGGAAATAGCTGCGGATCACCTCGCGGGGCGTACCCTTGCCGCCAAGTGCGTCGGCAACAAACTTGAGATTTTCTTCCAATGTATCTTCGCCGTAGACCTTGCGGACGAACTCCACAAAGCGTCCGGTAATATCATCGTCAAAATACTCGTCATCGCAGATGGGGATGATATTATCAGCATCCACAGGGAAAGTGCAATCCTTCCATTCACCGTTTACTCTGATTTGCGTATAGTTTTTACTAACTGCCAACTTGATACCGCCAAATGTAATTGCGTTACCATACTCGTCAGCGAGACAATTTCTGCGGTAGACATCATCCCATTCCCCTCCTGCGTAGGCAAGCCCGTCCACATCAAGCGAATACCGCCCGAACATACAGCCTACGGCGTAGGAGATGAGGGAGACGATCTCGTCCCGCATGGTGCGGACGTAATTGCTGCCCTTCATGGACTCCGGCACAGCATCCTTGCTGTCAAACACTCGATGGACGGTAATGTCCTTGTCCGCCACCTCCGGCGTCAGCTCGTCCTGCAAGCCGTAAATATCAATGAAAATGCGGTTGAGTTCTTCCTCGTTTTTATTGAGCTGCTGGAAGCGGTCTTCACACTCCTGCTTCCACGCGGCATATTTATCGGAAATCAGTCTTCCCATTGCCTATTCCTCCGTTTCCAAACATTGCGTCAAGACATCGCAGAACGCCATATCATCATCTACTGAGGCAATCGCGGCATCGATCAGTGTGTCACGGTTCGTGTTGCCCCAATTGAGCAGCAAACCGTATTTCAATCCCATGCAGCGAATCAACTCACGGATGCTGCGCCCGTTACCTTCACGGAACGGGTGAATGATGTTCAATTCTGCCATCACATGAGAGAGATTCTGAATTTGCTTTGCTTGCTCTTTCTCAGCCAGCAGCTTTTTCGTGTGAATCTCGTCAAAGACGCGGCTCAACTCTCGGTCGATCAGGTGCGGCGGGTAAAACATGGTATCGTCTTTGCTGATCTGTTCTTTGCGGATGTGACCGGCAAAGGGGTACACATCCTCGAATAGAAACCGGTGAATCCGCAGAAGGTGCGTCTTCGTAAAGCGTCCCTGAATCGGCTCTTGCAGCAAGACAAGCTGCTTGACGGCGGTAAACTCTTCCTCCGCCTGCTTTAGCTCTTCTTTGCCTCGGATATTCAGTTTGTTTTTCAGAACATCACTGTCCGGATAGCAGTACATGGATTGGACTGTGGTGTAGACGTCATATTTGGAAAACATGACTTTATCCTCTCTTTTCGTACTTCGCCCGCAGCTCTGTCAAAACCTGCTGATAGCTGGTCTGACCGCTGGCAATGCGGTCAAGATTTCTGCGGGTTGATTCGCTGATGCTCATGCCCTCGGCGGCAAAGGTTCCGCGGATGTTGCGGAGATTGCTTTTGTGCTGCGAAGCAGCAGCGTATTTTTCGGAAATCAGTCTTCCCATATCAATGATTCCTCCAATGAACTTCAGGTTTGCTACAGGGCAGTGAAAGCAGTTTAGAGTTCCCTCCTTGTCAGTTTGAAGCTATTTTCTTCCTGCTTAGTCTGATACAGGCAGATCGGCATATTTTTTATTAGTCTCTTTACAATCTCGATCTGCTGCGGATCTGCGCGCAGGCCGAATGTGATTTCAGAAATACAGTCAAGTTGAAGATTTGTCTTACCACATAGTTCGTCTTTTCTGTAAATCAGCCGAAACTCTTTTTCGTATTTCCAATCCGTGCTTTTCCGCAGCAGCAAAAATGGGTGCGAAGCAATTCTTTCAGCATCCATGAAAGAAAAACGCGTATCGGAATACTGCACAGGATAAAGATGGCGGCGTACTTCCCTTGACGCTTTTGAAAAATCATACCCAATACAGATGCCTTTATGCGCATCTCCATAGTGACTCCACATCAGATTGCTATCCTTCGCATAGCTGAAAGATTTGAGAAATAGTTCATCCTGTATTCTTTGAATCTCATAGCGATTGACTTCTGCGGAAGACTCTATTCCAAAAGCCGCCCCCTCAAAAACATCGTTCATCTTTGCTGCGGAAACCATATAGACATCATTATTGATAATGCTCGACATAGCATATATGCTCATTGGCATATAGCGGTACAAAACCGGTGGCAAATTATCTTGAATATAGTCACTAACCATAGCCATCGCGCCGGTTTTCTTATCTAAACTTGGCAGCATCGTACCATCAGGAGAAACTACGCTGTTTAACATGTCGATACATTGTTTATAACTAAATCGTCTTCGCGTCATTCAATGCACCTCACACCAGCGGATTCCGCTTGAAATCCCACGAGGTTTCGTAGGAATCCCAATCACCTTTAGACAGCTTGATGGCGTCACTAACGATGCTATCTACTCTATTCTTGTCTTTGACAATCACAGGTACATTTTTGAGATTGCCTACTTGGAAATTAAGCGTTGGATTCTGAATTTCCATAAAGAATGTCCCAAGGCATGAACACAGCAAGCCTGTAATATACTTGATTATTTCATTATCCAAGAACATTGACGAACCGGCAACATCAAAAGCAAAGCCTGTCGGAGTATAGCGAACACCGAAGTTGCTTGAACTAATAAAAGACCAGCTTATGCTTTCTTGGAAATAGCGATCCTTGCCATCATGCCTGTGACCAGACATTGAAGCCATTTTTAGTTGCCCATCAATGTTGTACCATAGTACATAATCAGCATTACCATACCACAGTCTATAATCGCCACCTTTATTATAAGGAAACCACTTTGCAGGTGATGATGCGATTTGTGTTCTGTTTGTGATAGAAAAATCAATTTTGCTCCAATCGACTTCTTCCCAGCGTCGAACAAACAATTCGTTTTTTCCTGTGGATAATCCATGTTTCACATCGGCAATCTTCTCAAGTGTGGGATTATTAGAATAGATGGCAGGAACACTTTCACTTACCCAATACGCCACGGGAGAACCGGGGATTTTGGAAAAGTTGGACTGGTCGGCTGCGTAACGGTTTTCACCAGCAAGGAACATATCCTCTTTTCCTTGCTGTGTGGTCGGCTCAATCAGGCGGCAGTATTGGCCCTTGTAGTCCGCAACATGGCTCTTACGAATGACAAAAGAGGTTGTCTGCACTACCTCGCCGCCGATCTCTTCAAAGGCCCTCGCGCCAAGGTGCGCCATATTGACAATATCCACAGACAGCAGCTTCGCACGCAGCTTTTCAAAGCTGGACAGGAACATCCATGCGTGCTGCGTAATCATCGCCTGATAGCCGTTTTTCTTTGCCATCTGTCCGCAGCGCTCGATAAACACAGCAAACAGATCCGCTTTGCTGTCCGGGAAGTTCTTTTTTACATAGTCGTTGACCTTCGCACCGGCATTGCTGACTGCCATATACGGCGGGTTTGTCACCACCACATCATACTTCTGTGACAGAATAATTGCCTGTTCTATAAGTTTTGGAATCGCATGCTCTACTGCGGCAAACCAGAGTGTCAGGTTAAGGTTTTCTGCCGTCTGTGAAGCAGTATAATTCCATGCTTCCATCAGACCGGCATAGTCTCTATTTTCCAACCGTAAAATGGAGCCGTACTCTTTTGCATCAATGAACGCATCCAGAAGATAGTTGAGGGTTTCCTGATGTTCCTTGGAAAGAAGAAAATCCCCCATTGCCAATTTATACGAGCCGCCGAGTGTGTTGCTTTCGATAATCGCATGGATATGCGGCTGGATCCCGCGGCTGAACAGGCGGCGATCATATTGCCGCGCCTTCATCATCACCGCAAAATAAGCAAGCTGCGCCGCCCGGTCGTCAATGTCGAGGCCGTAGAGGTTGTTCCTGAGGATACTCTGCGCCGCCTCGCGCTGATCCCAACCGGCAGAGGTGTAAATCTGCATGAGGACATCAAAAGCATACACCAAGATATGACCGCTGCCCATGCAGGGATCGATGACCTTGATGTTCTCTGGGCGGATGGTCTTGTATTCCTCCCGGATCTTCGCAAGCTGCGCTTCCACTTCCGGCTCCTGATCAGCTTCGTCCAGATAGTATTTCCAGCCGCCCCGCAGTTCGGCGTTTGGGTGTCCCTCCAGCCAGAGCCGGCCGAGGGAGTTCTCCACCATGTAGCGCACAATCCAGTCCGGCGTAAAGAGCTGCGTCGCGGCGGGGATGCGCTCCTTCGTGATCTTGACATTCTTCTTGAGCTGGGCAAAGGTATCGTCCTTGAGTTCGGAGTTGTAATACTGATACAACCAGCCGATAATCTGCACAGCGTCCTGCCAGTCCTCTTCTGGAATGTCCGATACCATGCGGCCAAGAACGCCGTCCTGCTTCAAAATGTTGTTGGGCAGCAGCATTTCCGTGTAGCCGCCCATCCGCTCAAACATCACAGGCAGCGCTTCGTTCAGCGCGTTGCACTGCGTCAGCAGCAGATAGCGGTAGAGATTGTCCGTGTCATTGCTCTCGATATACTCTGCCACCTTGCCGCTGTCCAGCCCCGGCAGATCAAGATGCAGCACATCGTTCAGGATCTCCGGCTTGAATGCACCGGTGCTGTCCGAGAACACGCGGATATGAGAGGGCAGGTAGTTGTTGACCTCCATGAAGCGCAGGGCGATAAAGCGGTTGAACCAGGTGTAGGCAACCTCTTCCATGACCTGCTTGTAGCCCTTTTCCTTGATTCTCTTGATCAGCTCCTGACGCTGCGATTTTTCCTCTGCCGTCAGCAGCCACCCGCCGATGGTGTCCGCCGAAGCGTCGCCAAAGCCGGATTCCTCGATACCATATTGATATGCACGCTGCGAGACCTGCGCGATCAGCTCATTCCGCGCCCAGATCGCAAACTTTTGAATGGCGTTCTTGTTCATTGTTCTATCCCTCTTATTATACAGTGAGTGTTCTCATCGTTTCTTCTTTGGCGCGGGCGGAATCTGCGTCAAATAGAACAAGGTTTTCACCATGTTTTCCCTTGAGCATCATTCGCGTGCTTGGGAACGCAATTCCTGCGTATCCTTTTTCTTCAAAGTAGTTGGCAAGGACGTGAAACGACTTATAGCAAATGTCTTTTTTGGCAGCATCTATATCCTCATCGGAATCTAATGGGACAAAAATCACATCACCAATTTCCTTGAGCAACAAGCGACCACAGAATATCTTCACTGTACTCTCTGTGCGACTGTGCCGAGCATCGATTGCTCGTTTAATAGCTCCATCCGATGGTATACGCCTAGATGCCTCGAAATCTCTAAGCACTTCGCTGACTATTTGCTTTTTCGTTTTCTCAAGTTCAGAAAAAATCTCTTCACGCGATATTCCTTCGAAGTTGAGATTTACGATTTTGCCGCCTATCGCATATTCCTGCAAAGAAAAACTACCAATAGTAATTTCTTCGTCAGATTTTGCTCTCATCTCAGCAATGACGGTTTCTTGTGCTACATCAGCTTTTCCAACGGCAAGATAAAGAAATCTCTTATCAGGAGGATTCCAACGGTTGATAATATTGTTTGCCTTTGCAACTTCGATAGACGGGGACGCTAATTGGACTTCTTTGTCCCACTTCCCGCGTCGCCCCCTTAGGACAGTGGCTTTCTCGAAGAAGGAACTGACGGGCTTTACAAACTCATCTGTATGCACGTCTGAAACTACCGAATAAAATTCATCAAGTATCGAAATGATGGTTTTTGTGTCGACATACTCAGGTGTGTTAAACTCATCGGCATAGTACGGGTTTATCCGTATCCACTGTCTATTTATTATGTCTTGAACTCCATCTAAGTTGATATTCACAGAAAACGTACTCCTTTAGTTGATCTGCACACCATCGCAGCTTTCCAGCGTCTTCATCAGCTTCTCGCGGATTGCCTCGACATAACGGTCAACATCATCCTTGCTTTGCAGCCGCTTGACCGAGCAGAGGTCATACCGGCGCACGGTCATGATCTTCGGAGGCTTCGGCGCGGGCGCTCCGGGTTTCGCGGGTGCTGCGGGCGTGGGCTTCTGCGCCTCCTGCTGGCGGGAGGCAGACAACACCTCCATACGGCGGCAGATCGTGTCCTTGTAGTTGAGAAGCTGCGTGATCATGGCGTCCAGCTCCGTGAGGGAGGGGGCTGTTTTTGCCGATTCGCGCTTGCTGGCAAAGTAATCGTCTGCCTGACGCAGCAGCGTTCCGGCGTCCCGTGCTTCGCTGGCAAGCTGGTGGACATCCTGCATACACTGGCGGACGTTTTCTGCCACTTCCTCGCGCTTCATGTCCAGCAGAGCGTCATAAGCGGTCTTGACCTTCTGGACAAGCTCCGGCAGCTCTCCGATGCGGGAATACGGCTTCGGCATGGCGAGGATCGCGGACATGGTGCTGATTGCACCCAGCGTGTCGGCATCCGCTGCGAAGTAGTCACGCTCTTTGGTGATGCTGGCAAGGCGCTTTCTGGCATCGTCAAACACCGTGCGCTGCGCCTTGAAGAACATCTCCACGCCTTCCATATCCTCGGCGGAGTCGAAAAGGTCATCCTGTCGCTGTACCATACGTTTGAGCAGAGCAACATTATCCTTGCGCTGACTCAGAACATCGTTCATCAGATCGCGGGCGGAGGCGACCATTTCCTTTTCAGGGTAGCACTCCTTGGAATAGAACGCATCAAGGAGCTTTTGATAGTGGCTTTGTTTTGTCTCAAAGGTATTCAGGACGAAGCGGATCAGTCCGTCCTCGTCAGAGGGAATGTCCATCGCGCCCAAGTAGTCCCGCAGGAAATTGACGCTCTTGCGGATCAGCTCTTCTGACGGGGCAATGCGTCGCGCAACAATGGCTTTGTCAATCTCGGTCTTCTTCCGCAGGAAATCTACCAGACGGCGTTCATCCTTGCTGACAACCGCGCCACCGTAGTTGATCTGGATCTTCTGCTGGACGATCAGACGGGCAATCAGCGCAGCAATGTCAATTTCCTTCCAACCGTAGGGAATTGCCTGATAGCGGCGCTGCACATCGCCCATAGAGGTCTTGAGCATTTTCTGATTTTGAAGCTCCAACCACTGGCTGATCTCATTGAGGGCATCTTCGTTATTTGCCCCCAGCCCGGTGAAACCGACTTCCTCATACGCGCCGTTCAGAATGGCGAGAATGTCCGCGTCGCTGTCCACAAATTGATTGACCATGTTCAGCTTGGAATAGACGCTCTCCACAAGGCTCTTCATCGCCTCGTCCAGCTTGTCCTTGGCAGAGCCATATTTCAGCGTGAGGATTTCACCGTGAACATAGAATTTGCCCTCGACAATGGCTTTTTCAATCAAAGCTCTCGCATGGCTTTCCAGCTTCCGCGCTTCGTCATTGCGGTCACGGATGATCCGCTGGATGCTCTCCGGCATCTGCGACACATTCCGCTGCTTGACATACTTGCGGATCTTCATTGCCTGTTCCAGCTCGTCAAAGTAGGGCGTGTCTGCGGAGAGAACAACGATTGCCTCGTTGTTGACCTGAGAATCCATGATGAGCCGCTGATCTCCGACACCGTAGAGGTCACTTGCCACGGTCACGATGCGAAGCCGCATTCCACCCGTGGATGCGCCGTTCAGTGTTTCGTCAACATACTGATCGTAGGCGAAGTCGTACTTGCCGTACTTATATTTCTTTGCCGGATAAATCTCGCCATAGACCGTCTGAGAAATGCTCTGGACGATCTGTGCGCTGTCTACCGGCGTATTTTTGATGTCAATGGCAATATCCTGTTCCTCATCCGTCAGGAAGGCATAGGTATCGCCGTTGCGGGAGATATAGTTCTGAGAAAGAAGCCGCTCCAAGGATGCTGTGATAGACGCACGGAGCGCGATTTTGTCCGCGTGAATATCGTCGATCATCAGGATGGCGATGTTCTCGACATTCGCCTTCACATCCTCAATGTAGCGCACGAGATAGAGCAGTTTCAGGACGTTCACATCCTGCTGTTCCAAGCCGTCATGAGCGTCCGCCGCGTTCTGGCAGCGGTCAATGACCCTGCGGATAGCACTTTCAAGAAAAGTATGTACCGTGTCGTAGAACTGATAGAACGGAACAAGCGCGTTCTCATCCTTGTTTTCAACCTTCTGCGCTGCCTCTTGGAATCCGGAGAGCATGGAGCGCTCACCGCCGGAAAGATGCTTGCCGGAGTTGCCGTGCTTTCGGATCTCCGCGAGGACCTTCTGGATGATGATGAACTGATACGGCACAAAGGGAAACGTTGCACTGAACTCCGCTGCGCTGGTGAAGCCTTTGATGTCGAGGATCGGGTTGTCGAATGCAAACAGGCTCTTTAAGACGGATGCCTCCTTCTCATACTCCATTTGCAGCAGATGATCTGCGTCTTCGGTCTTCGCCAGAACACGCTTTTTAATGACTTCATCAACAGAAGAGGAAGACAGGCTCAGGCGCGTGTTGAAACGTCCCTGAATCTTGGAAAAGTCATTGCCGGTGATTTTTACGACGGAATCAATCGCTTCCTGACTTGTGACCATGACCCAGACCTTGCCTCGGCATTTATCACCGATCTCTTCAACCAGTGATTGCAGATTCATCATCAGATCGCCGTCATCACCGATATACTGACCGACTTCATCCACGCAGAACAGGAGGCGGAAGTTTTTGTCCTTGCTGTCCACATATTCCTTGATCTCGGAAACGAGCTGCTTGATGCTCATGTCGGCGTTTTCTTCGCCATTGAACCAGTTGCGGGCAGCCGTCTCGCTCATGCCGAGAACAGACTGCAAAACCTCGACCACATCATCCTCGAAGAACGCTGCGGAATCGCGGGCGTTAACCCATTCGTCTCCGTTGACTTCCTTGAATGCAGCACGGAAAGCATCCGTCTTTCCCTGCTTGTCGATGAAGCGTTCCAGCTTCGCAACCTTGAGGTCTTCACCGTAGAAGCCACAGTGGTTGTAGAACACCTTTGCAAAAACGCGCAGTACAGCAGTCTTATCCTTGTTGATCGGACCTTCGATGTCGATATTGAACAGAATAGACTCCGTGGGAATGCGGACGCATTTCTGCACCGTTGCATACATCATCGGATCATCGAACTTGTCTGCAAAGTAATCAAAGGCGTGTTTTCCATCTACCCCTTTGTTAGAGAGAAGGTAGGAGAGCATTTTCAGGAAGTGCGATTTACCGCTTCCAAAGAAGCCGGAAATCCAGACACCGATTTTATCGGTCGGGCTATCAACCGCTTTGGCATAATTATCAAAGAACGTAGCGAAATGACGCCGCAGTTCTTTCGTGATAATGTACTCGCTGAGTTCCTGCTTCAAGCTCTGCTGGTCATCCTGCGACACCTTGATAACACCGTTGATGTCACGGTCGATGTCCTTTTGGAACATACTTTGTATTTTCATAGTGCCTTCCTCCAATTACAAAAGGTTGAATGCCCGGTAGTAGTGTCCGTCCAAAAATTTTCCAAGCAATCCGAGATCCTGACCGTTGAACGATCCCGGATAAAACATCACAATGGGAATGTCCTCGAAAAGGTGCCGCATACTGTCCAGCATCTTATGAGAACGCATGAACGGGAATATTTTTCCTACGCCAGTCAGGAAAAGGACATCGCCATACTCATGCGGCTCATATTTCATGTATTCCAGAAGCGCATCCGGCGTTGCGATCTTTTGAAGCTGCTTGAGAAGATACTCTTTCCCGCGCTTTTCTTCCAGACCATCCACGGATTTCAAAACACGCTTGTCCTCTAAAAGCTTTAGAAAAATCTCGTAGAGATCACATTCCTTGATGTGATACGGCGTTCCGTTTTCTGCTTTCAGACGGGAAACAAAATCCCGGACGATCAGTTCGTTTGCCGGATCATAACAAAACACATGGATGCCGACTTCATTGCTCAATCCTTTATTGGCAAGAAAGCTGGGATCGGATATTCTATCCCGGATTCTATCTAACTCTTGCTTGATGTCGCTCATGCCAGAGCCTCCTATCTAAAGCAGTTAAACGCTGCGAGTACTTCAAGATCGTTGTTTCTGCGGATGCCTTCTTCCAGTTCTTCGCAGAGAAACACCGGATTCAGCCTTGTTGATTTGAAGGTGTCAAGGATCTCAACCTCAACCAAAACCTTTGTCAGCACTTGCTTGATTTTATTGACCGTTGACTCACTCCAACCGGCAATCTCATCGTTCTGCTCCTGCAAGTGGGAAAAGAACACATTCAGGTCTTTTCGTGAGAACTCAAAATCCTGACTCCGGTACTTTTCCCCGATCACACCAGTCATGAAGTCCCAGACGATACGGTTGTACCGCATCATGGCGTAGAGGTTGATCTGCTTTGCAATCTCTGTCGGGGCAGAAGACAATTCCTGCCGCAGCCCATCGTCATTCAAGGCATCCAGACGCTTATAGCAGCTTCGCACCATGCGGGCAACGAGCCGTTCCGTCGGGTACTGAAAGAGGTTATCTTTTTTGATTTCGTCGATTGCATCCTCTACGGTTGTCCCGTTGAGGTAGAGCTTCGACGTAATGCGGATCTCGTAAAGCAAGAATTGTTCCGCCGTAATTGTTCCGTTATAGATCAGAGATCGTTCCATTCTTTTCTCCATCCGAGCTTGGTTTCCCAAGTCTGTTATCCCATCATGTTATCCAAGGACGCATTGGCATCAGAATATGGCAGGCAATTACGCTTTTAATTTGTATGTTCTGTTGCGGTTGCCACCTTCAGTAATAATGATTTCTTCTTTTGCCATCTTCGTAAGCACCGCTCTTGCACGAGGAGTACTGATGCCCAGCAGATTCGCAATCGTCTTACAATCCGCTTGAATCTCACGAGTCAAGTATTCGATGACAGATTGCTTTTGCCTGCTGTAAATTGTAGGATTGCTTCTGTTTATCGCTCGGTTTTTATCGCTCGGTTTTTCAAATGTGAGCGATAAAATTGTTCTCTCCGGCTCGAGCTGCTCGGTAATCACCGGTGCTGCCCACCCCTGCTCACGCCAGACGCGGAAGATGTTGGGGATACCGCTGCCGGCACGCTCGCCAATATCGATGAGGTTGAACATTTTCAGCATCGCACCGTTCCGCGGGTCGGATACACCGCCGCTTTTCGCCGCATCTACCTCAATACGGAAGCTGCCAGGGTTGGACATGGTGATGCTGTCCCGCTTTTTAATAATGACCAGTCCCTGCCTGCCATAATAATCGGCATGAACCAGGCAATTCGCCAGCGCTTCGCGCAGTGCTTTATGCACATCTGTATCATCCACTCTGGTACCGCCCTCCAGTTTGAAGGGCACTTTGATATCCTGAATCAGCTTGTTGTAGACCCGGAAATAGAAGTCATACACATTACCGCTCCAGTCACCGGAAGATGAAATAATACGATCTGTCCAGCGGGTATCGGCGTCATACTGCTCCTGATAGTCCAGAAAGAATGCGTTGAATTCCCGCACAATATCGTACTCGTTGCCAAACATGAGAAGTCCTGCGGAGGTGGGATGCTTCTTTCCGTCAGGGCCGATGCCCACGGCACCCAGCTTCAGGAGGAAATCTTCATCCTCCAACGCTTCCCACACATGGCCGGGTCGGGAAAGGCGCATCCTCTGACGGTAGCTGCGGATGCTCTCCTGGTTGAACACCGTCAAGTCCATCTCGTTCAGAACCAGCATATCCTGCGTCTTTACCGATGCGTCGCGCACCATAGCCTGATATTCCTCCTTGGTGCAGCGATAGTCGCCCTCACCGTTACGGCGGTATGTGCAGAGCGGATTGCCGTCCACATACACCGGTTTATAGGAGCGCTCGGCACGGGGGACATTGATGACCACGATATGATCACCATCGACATCCTGCACAAATACATCTTTGGATGACAGCACATTCACGCTGGTTTTGTTGGGATTATTGGCGATGTCCCAGAACTCCTTGATAAGTCTGTCCGGATCGGGCAGATCCACTGTGTGCAAGGATTTATCTGCCCATTCTTCCACACCCAACAGGATAATGCCTCCGTAGGTATTGGCAAAAGCGGAATAGGTTTCCCAAATGCTCTTGGGCAGGCCACCAAGAGCTTTCTTGGCCTCGATGCGGTTGTTCTCCCGGTATTTTCCAAGATTGCCGAAGTCGATCATACCGTGCCCTCCTGAATTCTATTCTCGCGCCAGCTTTTTTCAAGCGGCTCATAGGGGAGGTCATGCTCCTCGCAATACTGCTTCAGCGCTTTCATTGCCTTGATATTAGGGCGAGCTTTCCCGTTTTCCCAGCGGTTCACGGTCGTAAAAGAAACACCAAGAGCGGTGCCGAATTCTGTTTGATTCATCAGACAAGATAATCTGAAATTCTTAATTTCGGAACTAAACGGCATCTGTAATTCTCCTTTATCAGATGATTGAATTCATTATATCACCGATATAGCGTTTTTACAACATCAGGATTTTTCAATTGCTATGACGAAAGACTAACTATTAAAAGTCAAGCCCCAAATGAGTGGAAAGGTGAGAGAAA
>SAMEA104315427__coassemble_670_pt1 | contig 25809 bp, 25 predicted proteins | sample SAMEA104315427__metabat2_low_PE_034 | metagenome-assembled genome bin SAMEA104315427 (sample SAMEA104315427) | gut metagenome | biome: Monkey gut; feature: monkey-associated habitat; material: faeces | place: China | collected 2013 | reverse complement strand
GTCTGTCGGCGGGCAGCGCCTGCCATCGGGGCAAGCTGAGCCATGTGGTGACGGCGCTGGGCCTTGACAAACGCACCGCCAGCGGCGTGCTGCGGATCAGCTTCGGCCCGGAGACCGCCTTTGACGAGATTGACGCGCTGCACGCGGCGCTTTTGCGGCACAAAAATACACGTTTTCCCATGCTGTGAGGTAAAAAATGATCCGAGAACTGAAACGTCCTAAAATATTTTATACGAGACTCTTTCGTCTGACCGCGCCGATCGCCCTGCAAAATCTGATCACCTTCTCGCTGGGCCTGATCGACACATTTATGGTCAGCCAGCTGGGCAACAAGGAGATGGCCGCCGTTACCACCGCCAACGTGCCGGTGTTTCTGCTGATCTCCATCGTATTCGGCGTCCAGTCCGGCGTGGGTATCCTCATCAGCCAGTACTGGGGCAAGAAGGACATGGAGAATATCAGCCGTGCCATGGGCGTGGCCGCGTATCTGGGCGTGGGCATCGCCGCGGTGCTGGGCGTGGCTTTTTACCTGCGGCCGGTGGAGATCATGGACCTGCTCAGCAACGAGCATGAGCTGTCGGTGCTGGGCGCGCCGTATCTGCGGGTCATCGGCTTCTCCTATGTGTTCAACATGCTGTCGTCTATCTACGTCAGCGCCCAGCGCAGCGTGGAAAACTCTGCCTTCGGCATGAAGCTGTTCGGCATGTCCACCGTCATCAACACCGGCATGAACTATCTGCTGATCTTCGGCAAGCTGGGCTTCCCCATGCTGGGGGTGGAGGGCGCGGCCATCGCCACGCTGCTCTCCCGCGTAGCGGAGTTCGTGGTGTGCCTCATCTGCGCCCTGCGCAGCAGGACCATGCCGCTGAGCCTGAAAGCCTTTTTCCGCCCCGGCTGGGAGATGCTGCGGCGGTTTGTGAAGTATTCCTCTCCAGTGCTGTGCAACGAGATCCTGTGGGGCCTGGGCAACAGCATGCTGACGGTGATCCTGGGCTATACGGTCAATTCGGTGGAGTATCTGGCGGCCAACGCCGTCATGGGCAACCTGAACCGGCTGTTTCTGGTGGTGTGCTTCGGCCTGGGCGCGGCGACCGCCGTCATGGTGGGCAAGGCCATCGGCGAGGGGAAGAGCCATCAGGAGGTGCTGGGGCTGAGTCACACGCTGCTGTGGGTCACCATCCTGGTGGGTACGGCGCTGGCGCTTGCGGCGCTGGCGCTGGTGCCGCTGCTGTTCCAGCCGGTCATTTTTCCGCTGTTCAAGCTGTACGGCGAAACGGCCCGCATCGCCGCCGCGCTGGCCGTTACCGGCTTTGCGTCTATCCCGCTGCACGCCTACTCCATCACCGCGGTGACCGGCGTACTCCGTGCCGGCGGCGATGTGTTCTGCTCCGCCGCGCTGGATATCGGTCCTCAGTGGCTGGCGGCGCTGCCGCTGACGGCACTGTTCGCGCTGGTGCTGCACAGCTCCTGCTGGTGGGTGGCCGCTGCCATTCAGGCGGAGTCGCTGATCAAGGTCCCGCTGTGCTTCTGGCGCATCCGGAGAGGGAAGTGGATCCATGACGTAACGCTGCCGGAGGGGCGGGAGCTATGAGGAGCCTGTTCCGCTGCACTGCCTGCGGCGCGCCGTTGGAGCGGGAGACGAAGGTCTGCCGCTGTCCCAACGGCCATTGCTTCGACATTGCCCGGGAGGGCTATATCTATCTGCTGCCGGTGAACCAGCGGCATTCCAGAGCGCCCGGAGACGATAAGGCCATGACCGCCGCCCGGAGCGCGTTCCTCAGCAAAGGGTATTACGGCTTCCTGCGGCAGGCGCTGTGTGAGCTGGCCGTTCGTTATACGCAGGAGACGCCCGCCTTATTGGACGCAGGCTGCGGCGAGGGATACTATACCGCCGGATTGTACAATGCGCTTGCCGCTGCCGGGAGAGCGCCCCGCGCAGCGGGCATCGACATCTCCAAGGATATGGCCCGCCGGGCGGCAAAGCAGCTCCGGCAGGCGGAGATCGCCGTGGCCAGCGCCTATCATCTGCCGCTTTCTGACGAGAGCGTGGACCTGCTGCTGGACTGCTTTTCGCCGCTGGCGGCGGAGGAGTTCCGCCGGGTGCTGAAGCCGGGCGGCTGCTTCCTCTATGTGGTCCCGGCGGCGGAGCACCTGTGGGAAATGAAGCAGGTGCTGTATGACCGGCCCTATCGCAATGAGACGAAGGAAACGCCCTATGAGGGCTTCCGGTATGTGGACATCGTCCATGTAAAGGATACCATTACGTTGTCCTGTCAGGCGGATATTCAGGCGCTGTTCGGCATGACGCCTTATTGCTGGAAAACGCCCCGGGCGGGGAAGGATCGTCTGGCGGCGCTGGAGTCCCTGGCCACCACGGCGGCATTCGACATACATGTTTTTGAGCGCGTATGAAAGGAGAAATTTTCATGAAATGCTGTGTCCTGTTCGCCTCCCCCAGAGGAGGTCAGAGCAATACCCGCGCCCTGATGACGGAGTTTCTGGATGAATGGCAGGCAGAGGGCAACACCTTTGTGGTGTATTCCCTGTATGACGAGGCCATCTCACCCTGCATGGCCTGCCGGGGCTGCCAGTGGGACTGGGACGGTCCCAATTGTGTCATCGACGATGATATGACCGCTATTTTTGAAGATGTTCTCGACTGCGATCTGCTGCTGTTGGCCAGCCCCATCTACCTGTGGAGCTGCACCGCGCCCATGAAGGCGGCGCTGGACCGCTGTATCTATGCCCTGTGCAAGTATTACGGCGATGAGAAAGGTCCCTCTCTGTGGGAGGGCAAGGCCGTGGCGGCCATCACCACCTGCGGTTACCGGGTGGAGAAGGGCGCGGATCTGTGGGAGGAGGCGCTGCGCCGCACCTGCAAGCATGCGCGCCTCCGCTGGCTGGGCCTGCACGGAGAGCGGCATTTGGGCTATAAGACGGTCTTTATGGACGAGGAGAAGGCACAGCGCGCCCGGATATTTGCCCAGCAGATCATGTGGCGGCTGAAAGCGGAGAAATGAGATGACGACTGTGGCCAGACGAAGAAAACAGAGGAGAAGCCCTTTGCGGTCCCTGCTGGGCATGGTGCTTGCCGCGGCCCTAATTGCGGTGCTGGCGCTGGTGATCCGCTCGCTGCTGCCGGCGGCACAGCGGGAGGAGCCGGACCCCCACCAGGGGCAGGTCTACGTCAACGACGGCGCCAATATGGTATGGCTGACGCCGCATGAGAACTTTGCCGTCAGCCCGTTGGGCCGCTGGCAGTTCATCACGCTGGAGGGACGGCCCTACTATCAGGGCGATGCGTTTACCACCCGGCGGGGCATCGATCTGTCGGTATTCCAGAAGGATGTGGATTGGAATAAGGCCGCGGCGGACGGTGTGGAATTTGCCATCATCCGTCTGGGCTACCGGGGCTATGGCAAGGGCGTTTTGCAGCGGGATACACTGTTTGACGACCATCTTGACGGCGCGCATGCTGCCGGGATCGACGCGGGCGTGTACTTTTTCTCGCAGGCGCTGACGGCGGAGGAGGGCCGGGAGGAGGCCCGCTATGTGCTGGAACAGCTGAAGGGACGGACGCTGGAGATGCCCGTCTACTTCGACTGGGAGCCTGTCGCTGCCGAGGATTCCCGTACCAACGGCTATGACTATGCCGATCTGACGGATAGCGCCGTGGCCTTCTGCCAGACCATCCGGGAGGGCGGCTATCAGGCGGGCGTATACATCAACCGCCAGCAGGGGTACTATCATTATGATCTGAGCCGTCTGGCGGATTACGCTCTGTGGGTGGCGGACTATAACAGCTATCCCGACTTTTACTACCGCTTTGACATGTGGCAGTATACCGCCAACGGGCAAGTGGACGGTATTGATATACAGGTGGACATGAATCTGCTGTTTGTGCCGTCCGCGTCGGACACGGCGTAAACAAGTCCCTGTGCGTCGCACAGGGACTTGTTTTTAATGGAAGATCCGCCCGAACAGCCAATGCGTGAAGGGAGCGGCGGCAAACATATTCCAGAAAAAGGCCATGGGAAAGTTTTTTATCACAGTGCCTGCCCAGATAACAGGAAGCTGCGCCAGCGGCGCCCCCGCCAGAATAACGCTGAACAGGATCGACGCCGCAAGGCTCATGGTGGGACACATGACTGACACGGTGCCGGCCTGCCGCATCAGCCGGCAGAAGAAGGGATTATCCTTCTGCGGGTCGCAGACCCGGGCGGCGAATTTCGCGCCCAGCCGATTGCCCCACAGATTGGAGAAGAGAAGGACGAAAAGCCCCATGTAAGCCGCCTCCTTCAGCGCTTGCGCAAGCACGGTATAGCCCATGGCGCTGAAGCCGCCCGGCTGAAGATGGATCCCGGCCGTGATGGCCACGTTATAGACCTCCATGCCGATGGCCATGGCGTAGGACATGATGAGACCGAATATAAATCCCTGAAACTTGTTTTTTGGCATGTTCTGTTTTCCTCCTGCTGCTTATGCTGCTGATATTGCGCTTTCCTGCCTGCCGGACACCGGCTGCTCCGCAGAAACAAAAAAGCGCACCGCCCATAGGGCGATACGCTTTGCAGGCACGGCGGATGGCCGCGCGCTACACGTCGCATTATTATTAACACAAGCCGCGGAAAAAGTCAAGGTGGAATTTTTGGCGGCAGCTTACTCCTCCAACTGCCGCAGGATCTGCTGTAGGATCCCGACAAATTCCCGGCCGGAATCGCTGAGAGGGACTGAGCGCAGCTTGATATAGCCGAGACGCATGTCATGCTGGCCGGTCAGGGGGACCGCCACCAGCCGATCGTCTCCGAACCCGTCCGGCAGCACGCCGCTGCCAGTGGAAACACAGTTGGTGTGGGCGATCACGCTGTAAATGGTGGCCCGGTCGGATACATAGACCACCTGGTTGAAATCGGCGGCGGTGCCGGCCACCACCTCCTCGGCGTAGTTAAGGTTGGTATCGCTCTGGGTAAAGGCGGCGTAGGGATATTGCCGCAGCTGTTCCGGTGTGACCGATGTCTCACCGGACAGGGGATGGCCGCGGCGCATAAACACATGAGGCCGCAGGCGGGCCAACTGATGGAACTCCAGATTGCGGCCGTCCAGGATGCGGCGGATAAATCGCTCCGTCATGTCAGAGACAAAGATCACGCCCAGGTCGCTCTGCTGCTGGGCCACCTGTTCAATGACCGCGGCCATCTCCACCTCCTTGAAGCTGACTTCGATGCGCGGTTCCTCCCGCAGATGCAGAAATTCCACAAACGCTTTGGCGCAGAAGGGATAGCGCTGGGCCGCAATGGACAGCGTGACCCGGTTTTCCGCCTTGCGCTCACTGTAATAGCGGGTGATCTTGCGGCTGCGCTCCACAATGGGGATGATCTGGTTCAGCAGCTCCCGTCCGTCCTCTGTCAGCGCGATACCCCGGTTGGAGCGGTGAAAGACCATGATGCCCAGCTCCCGCTCCACCTCGGCAATGGCGCTGGACAGCGCTGACTGGGATACGAACAGGTTCTGCGCCGCACGGTTGATGGAGCCGCAGCGATCCACCTCCAGAATGTAATTCATCTGCAAAAGGGTCATGACGCCCACCTCACTGTTGTTCTCCCTTCAGCATACACGAAACGGAGGAAAAAGGCAAGAGCGGCTGATGGCAGAAAAAAATCGCTTCGTTCCCAAGGGAAGAAGCGATTTTTCTGATCATTCAAACGCATCCGTATACTCGCCGTCTACATACAGATGTACGGCGGATACGCCCTCCAGCGACTGCAAAGACGCCGCTATGCCCTGCAGCAGCTGCTGGGTCGTGTCGTCCCCCAGCTGTTCCACGCTGGCGGAAGCCACGTTCAGCTGGCATACGCCGCTGTCCATGCGGGCGGTGATACCGGCAAAGCCCTCCTGGGGATAGGCTTGCAGCCCGTCCTCTGATGGACCGTCCATCAGGGCGGACAGCACCACGTCCGCCGCTGACTGTCCCTCGTATTGGGTCAGCAGCCGTTCCTCCGCCGTCAGCGTACCGCTTCCATCCGGGAAGTAGAGCCGGGCCGTCAGCGTCCGCACCACGTCATCCATGGAGGTCAGCAGCACATCGCCGGCCAGAAAGAGATTGCTGTCCCGATAGGCCAGCTCCTGTCCATTGACGGTGATACGCACGGCGTAGATCCCGTCCAGCTGTGTCAGCGACAGGGCCACGCAGTAATCCGCGATGGTCAGGGCCATACCGCTGAGCTGACTGTAGCTGCCGGAAAAATCCACGCAGGCCGTGCCGCCCGTCATGGTCACGGCGCGAAGGGTGGTCCCGGCGGGGATGGGGCTTTGCAATCCTTTGCTCTGGAGATCGTCCATCAGCAGCGCCAGCACCGCCTCGGCACGGGTCGTGGTATCGCCCTCCGGCAGCTGTTCCCAGCTGACGGTCACGCTGTCGATAGCGTCACCGCCCCGGTGCGTGTCCAGCACTGCCGGATAGTACAGATGCAGGCCCTCACGTTCCCCCTTGACTGTGCCGCAGCCGCACAGCGTCAGAAATGCCAGCAGCAGGGCGGCCGCCATGTTTCGCTTCCGTGCTGTCATACTGTCTCACCGCCTTCCGTATCGGATGCCGGAGATCTGGGCAGGCGGACGGTAAATACCGTACCGGACGTACTCTGCCGCGCCGCTGCGGTGATCTGTCCGCCCCGGCTCTCCACCGTATCCTTGACGATGGACAGGCCCAGTCCTGTGCCGCCGATGGCCCGGGAACGCATTTTGTCCACCCGGTAGAACCGTTCAAAGATATGGGGCAGGTCATCCTCCGGGATGCCGATGCCGTTGTCCTCCACCGTCAGTATTACCCAGTCGCCGTCCACCGCGGCGGCGGCGTGGACGAAACCGTCCGTGCTGGAGTATTTGATGCCGTTGTCCATCAGGTTATAGAGGATCTGGTGCACATCGTCCTCCGTGGCCAGCGCAACGGCCGCCGGATCCGCCTCGGTGGTGAGGGTCACGCCCTTCTCCCGGGCCAGAACGGTCAGCATCCGGGCTACCCGCTCCAGCACCGGCTGGACCGCCACCGGCTGTACCGGCGCTGCCGCACCGCTGTCCAGCCGCGTCAGCCGCAGCAGGTTTTCCGTGATGCGGGTCAGCCGTTCCGCCTCGCGGCCGATGTCTCCTACAAATTCCCGTGTAGTGTCCGCGTCCATGTCGCCGGTCTGCAAGATGGAGTCTGTCAGCAGCCGGATACCGGCCAATGGCGTTTTCAGCTCGTGACTGGCGTCAGACACGAAGCGCCGCCGGGCATCCTCTGTGGTTTGCAGGCGGTCCGTCAGGCTGTTGAACTCTGCCGCGATCTGGCCGATCTCGTCGCCGCCCTTCACGGCGGCCCGGTGGCTGTACGCGCCTTCCCGCACACGGCGGATGGCAGACAGCAGATCGGTGATCTGAGCGGTCAGCATCCGGCTGAGCAGTACCGACAGGCCAAGCACCGCCAGCGCCACAAGAAATGAGATCCGCATCAGGTTGGTCTGGAAGCTTTTCAGAATATCCGCCTGCCGCGTGTCATATTCGTAGGTATACACCGCGCCCACGATCTGGTTGTGATACACCACCGGCGAGGCCATGCGGCTGAGAAACGCGGTGGAATCATAGTTGCAGTAGAAAGCGTCATTTCCCTCCAGCGCCTGTGCGATCTCGGTATACAGGGCGTACAGCCCTACCGCGCCGTTCTCCTCACGGGTATCGTACAGGATGCGCCCGGCGGTGTCCGTTACCAGAACGCGGGACACGCCGGTTTCCCGCATGGAGCTGAGCGCGCGGGAAACGTTTTCCTCGTCCAGCTGCTTCAGCCCGCTCAGGGACGCCTCGATCAGCTTGACGGTGCTTTTCATGGAGGTCTCCTTGGACTGGAACACCATGGTCTGGGATTGCAGCAGCGGATATGTGTTCAGCAGCACCAGCACCGCGGCGATCACCAGAATATAGCTGACGCCGAATTTAAGCTGTAGGCTGATTTTCCCCTTGAAAATAGTAACCCACTCCCCACTTGGTCAGAATATAGGCAGGTTCCGCCGGTATACGCTCCAGCTTTTCCCGCAGGCGGCGCACATGCACATCCACCGTGCGGTAATCGCCGGCGTAGGAATAGCCCCAGACAAGATCCATCAGGTTCTCCCGGCTGTATACACGCCGGGGGTTTTTCATCAGCAGCTCCAGCAGGTCATATTCCTTGGCGGTCAGGTCAATGGTCTTTCCGTCACGAATGGCGACCCGCTGCTGGGTATCAAGGCTCAGATCTCCCACCGTCAGCAGTGTCCGGGCCGAGTCGGTCCGTCCCGCGCTGCGTTTGAGCAGCGCCCTGATCCGGGCCTTCAGCTCCAGAATGTTAAAGGGTTTCGTTACATAATCGTCCGCTCCGCAGGCAAAGCCCATCAGCTTGTCAGCGTCCTCGCTGCGGGCTGTCAGCATGATGATGGGCACATCAGAGAACTCGCGGATCTTCATGCATGCCTCGGTGCCGGACAGCACCGGCATCATCAGGTCCAGAATGATCAGGTCAAAATCACCTTTTTTTGCCAGCTCCACAGCGGCTTCGCCATCATAGGCGGCGGTGACCTCATAGCCCTCGTTCTCCAGATTGAACGTGATCCCCTTTACCAGCAGCTTTTCGTCGTCCACCACTAATATCTTCATGGCGTCACCTCCTGAAAAATGTTTACAATTGGCAGTTCCCTCCCCGTTGACGGGCCGGGACAACTCGTTTATAATAGGAAGTTGGATACAGACCGCAGGGCGTATACCGTCCCGCGTTTCCTACATAGAGGTACAGGTTTATTATAGCACATATGGAGAAAATGTCATTATGAAATTCCGCCGTTTTTGCACCCTTTTTCTGCTGCTGGCTCTGCTGCTGACCCAGCTTCTGCCCGTTACCGCTTACGGTGTGGAGAATATCCAGATCCAGGCCCGCTCTGCGCTGCTGGTGGACGGCAGCACCGGCACGGTGCTGCTGGATCAGGATGCCCACAGCAAGCAGTATCCCGCCAGCATCACCAAGGTGATGACGGCGCTGCTGGTATTTGAAGCCATTGAACGGGGCGAGCTGCGGCTGGATCAGTCCATCACCGCCAGTGCCAACAGCGTGGCCGGGTTGCCGGACGACGCCAGCACCGCGGATATCGTTGCCGGCGAGACGCTGACGGTGGAGCAGCTGCTGTACTGCCTGCTGGTGGTGTCCGCCAACGAGGTGGGGAATATCCTGGGCGAGGCGGTCAGCGGCAGCGTTACCGCCTTTGTGGCGGACATGAACCAGCGGGCAAAGGAACTGGGCTGTGAGAATACCCATTTTGTCAACACCTCCGGCCTGCCGGACAATGAGCACTACTCTACCGCATGGGATATCTATCTGTTTACAAGGGAGGCCATGAAGTACGATGAGTTCATGACCATCTGCAATACCAAAGCCTACGATATTCCCGCTACCAATAAAAGCGAAGCCCGCGAGCTGCACAGCACCAACTATCTGATCTCCAACTGGCGGGCCACCGGCTATCTGTACAGCGGCGCGCAGGGCATCAAAACAGGCTCCACCGACGCGGCGGGCTATTGTCTGGTGTCCTCCGCCGTCCGGACGGACCGGCAGCTGATCTCTGTGGTGCTGGGCGCGGAGCTGATGAAAACGGAGGACGGCGATACCCGGGTGGGCAGCTTTACCGAGACCAGCCGCCTGTTTGACTGGGGGTTCGAGAATTTTACCACAAAAACCGTACTGACCGAGAATGAAATGATCCAGAATGTACCGGTGGCGCTCAGCAAGGAAGTGGACAGCGTGGCGGTCCATCCGGCCTATACGGCCGAGGCCGTGCTGCCCAGCGATCTGGAGCCGGAAGCGCTGCAGCGCACCGTCACGCTGTATGAAGATGTAGTGGACGCACCGGTCAGCGATGGGCAGGAGCTTGGCACCATCACCCTCAGCTACAACGGTGTGGAATATGCCACCGTGCCGCTGCAGGCGGTAGCTGATGTGAACGCCAGCCGTTTTCTGGTCGTCAAGCACGCGCTGAAGGAGTTTTTCTCCCGCACCATCGTCAAGATCCTGCTGGTGATGCTGGTGATCCTGGCGGTGCTGATCTTCCTCTTCGGAAAAACCTTCATGCGCCGCCGCCGCTATGGCAGCGCCCGCAGCAAGCGGATGCGCCACCGCAGCTATCGCGGCCGTCGGTTCCGGTAAGCGCCTATGACCATTCTCTATCAGGATCAATACCTTGTGGCAGCGGTCAAGCCGGTGGGAGTACTGTCGGAGGACAGTCCCGGCGCCGCCTGCATGCCGGCACTGCTGCGTGAGCATTACCGTGCCCTCGGTGAAAAGGACTACATTGCCACCATCCACCGGCTGGATCGAATCGTGGGGGGCGTGATGGTGTTTTCCCGCCGAAGGGATGTGACCGGAAAGCTGACTGCCGCCGTGGCCGCGCATGAGATCACAAAGGAGTATCTGGCCATCCTGCGGGGCCATCCGGAGAAGGACGCCGATACCCTGACGGACCTGCTGTTCCGGGACGCGCAGCACAACAAGAGCTATGTGGTGCGGCGGATGCGCAAGGGCGTGCGGGAGGCGACGCTGGACTATACGGTGCTGGCCAGGACTGACGCGCTGACGCTGGTGAAGATCCGGCTCCACACCGGACGCACCCACCAGATCCGGGTGCAGTTTTCCCACCGGGGGCTGCCGCTGCTGGGGGATATCCGCTACGGCAGCAAGGCGGATTGCTCCGCCGCCCTGTGGTCATACCATCTGGCCTTTACCCACCCTGTCACCGGGAAACGGGTGGACGTGACCTGTCCGCCGCCCGCGGCTTATCCGTGGGATCTGTTTCCGGAGACCCGGGGATAAAAGGACAAGCGCATATGAGAAAAACGCCGCCCTCGAAGCAAGTAAACTTCGAGGGCGGCGTTTTTGCGCGCAGCTTAGTTTGTCTTTTTCAGCGCTTCCTCCAGCGCCTTTGCCAGCTGGTCGGGACAGGACGTGGGCTTTCCGCCGCAGGAAATGCCCTTCATCCGCGCGATGGCATCGGTGGCTTTCATGCCTGTCACCAGCCGGGAGATGCCCTGCAGGTTGCCGCTGCACCCGCCCTCCACGCGGACGTCCTTGATGATGCCGTCCTCCAGCTCCACTGTCATGCGGCGGGAACATACGCCGCGGGGTGTAAACGTATACGTCATGGTCAAATCTCCTTCTGTTCTGGCTCTTTTTCCGGTACGGGCAGCACCAGCACATTTTTCCGGCGGCGCAGCGCGTATTCAATGGTATAGCGGGTGCCGCCGCTGCTGCCGTCGTGAACGGCGATCAGCAGCATGCTGTGCTCCACCATATAGCGGTTGCGGCGGTACATACAGCCGGGATCATACGCTTCCTGCACCACCGTGCGGTAATTGCACCGGTCCAGCAGGTCATGATACCGCTCCTGCTGCGCTTCGGTCCAGCGGCTGCACTGGCTCAGACAGGGAATGGCCGCCTCCACGGTGATATCCTGCACACGATCCCGCAGCCGCAGCGCCTCCTCACAGAAATAGGTGTCGCAGCCCCGGGCCATGCCGCAGATAAAATGACGGTAGCCGTCATCATAGGCCTTTCGGAGCATTTCACGGATGGATGCCTTCAGCGCGGCGCACCGCTCGTCCCGTTCATTGTCGCCCCATGGCAGCTTCTCCGGGCGGTGCCCTGAAAAGCAGCAGCTGATCTGCGGCGCGCGCATACGACCTCCTCCTCTCCTGTGTAGGATACCCGGCCAGAGAGCTGACCGGGTATCGTGTTCTGCTTTCAGCCGCGGACCTGCGCGTTACCAGCCGTCGGTACCGTGACCAAAGCCGCCGGCCGTATCGTCACCGGTCACATCGTCCGTGCCGGGATCATCTGCGGTATCATCCATGCCGGGATCGGCGGGCTCATCATCCGTTTCACCGCTCCAGCCCGGCGGCACAGAGTTCTCATCGCCGCCGATGGCGTTGCCCCAGGGCACATAGTCGCTGTCCTCCGCCACGATATCAGGGAAGTTTGCGAAGTAGTCGCGGTAGTAGTTCAGCATTATGCCGCCGTCGTGCATGGTACACAGCTGCGTGGGCTGGTTGTCTACCGATACCCATTCGGTGCGGACGCGGCTGCCGCGGGGATCGCTTTCGCACAGGTTGCTTGCCAGCATGCCGCTGTCAGCGCATACCGTGACCCGTACCAGATCGCTGCAGGAGAAGAAGCTCTTGTCCTCCAGCCCTTCGTGGATCTGGGACATGACCTTGTTCCACAGGGCCGCCGCCGGGTTGACGCCGCCGGAGGACACACGGCTATAGCTCTCGTAGCCCACCCAGCAGGCGCCCACATAGTAGGGGCTGTAACCCACGAAGTAGCGGTCCTTCTGGTCGTTGGTGGTACCGGTCTTACCGGCCAGGGTCATACCGCTGAAGTTGGCGGAGGAACCGGTGCCGCCGTTGACCACGTCATGCAGGATGCTGTTCATCAGCGCGGCGGTGCTGGCCTTCATGGCCACGTTGGACTGGATCTCATTCTCCAGGATCACGTTGCCGTTGCTGTCCTCGATCTTTACAAAGGTGCGGGGCTTGGTATAAATGCCTTCGTTGACAAATGCGCCGTAGGCCGCCGCCATCTCCTCGGTGGTGACGCCGTTGGCATAGCCGCCCAGGGCCATGGCGCCCACCTGCTCGCTGTCAGACTGGGTCAGGGTGGTGAAGCCCAAGCGGCTGGTCATGAAGTCATAGGAGTTCCATGTGCCCAGCGCCATATTCACCCGCACGGCGCAGGTGTTCAGGGACTGCACCAGCGCGCGGCGCACCGTCACAAGACCCTGGAAGCGGCCGTTATCATTCTTGGGATAGGGGCTGTCATTCAGCTCCAGCACCGGATAGTCGTCGATGGTGGACGCGCCGGTGATGACACCCTGATCCAGGGCGGGAGCATAGGTGCTGATGGGCTTGGCGGCAGAACCGCAGGGCCGCACAGTGGTGGCCCAGTTCAGGCCGCGGTCGATGGCCTTGGTGCCGGTACCGCCCACCATGGCCACCACATAGCCGGTATAGGGGTCGATGACGGTAATGGCGCCCTGGAGCTGCTCGGTCTCACCCTTGCTGTTGGTGCGGGTATAAGGGGTGTTGCTGAGATCCTCGAATACGCTCTCCGCGATCTTCTGATACTCGTAGTTCTGGGTGGTATAGATCTTGTAGCCCTTGCTGAACAGGGCGTTTTCCGCCGTGCTGTGGTCATAGCCGAATTCGTCCATCAGTGCCTCGATCACGTCGTCGATCAGGGCATCGGTGAAGTAGGAGTTGCGGGCCTTGTACTGCGCTACGGCAGGGGTAGCCTCCTGCTGCTGATCCTCGCTGGTATCCACCACAGCCTCGCCGTAGTAGTTGCCGGTATTGCTCCAGCCGTTGGTGAAGATGACCTCCTCCGCCTTGGCGGCGTCATACTCCGCCTGGGTGATCTTCCCCTGCTCCAGCATGGCGTCCAGGATCAGGATCTCGCGCTTGCGGTTCTGCTCCCGGCTCCACTCCCCCTCAAAGGGGCCGTACTGGCTGGGGTTGTTGGTAATACCGATCAGGCTGGCGCACTGGGCCAGAGACAGCTCGCTGACGCTCTTGCCGAAATAGGTGCGGGCCGCCGCCTCCACGCCGTAACAGGACTGGCCCAGACAGATGCGGTTCAGATACGCTTCCAGGATCTGATCCTTATCATAGCGCTTCTCCAGCTCCAGCGCGCGGTAGATCTCCACCACCTTGCGCTTGACGGTACTCTCGTTGTCGCCGGTCACGTTCTTGATCAGCTGCTGGGTGATGGTGGAACCGCCCTGCACGCCCCGCCCCGTCAGGGTACTAAGGATGGCGCGCACCGTACCGATGAAGTCCACGCCCTTATGCTTTTCAAAGCGCTTGTCCTCGATGGCGACGGCGGCATCCTGCATGTACTTGGGGATGTTCTCCAGATCGATCCAGATGCGGTTCTCGCCGTCGCTGTACAGGGTCTGATACATGACCCATTCATCGGTCTTGGCGTCCAGATAGTACAGCTCCGTGGAGACCTTGGTCTCCAGCTCGTCCACATAGACCTCGACCTTTCCCTTCAGGGATGTGTTGATCCATGTCATAAAGATCCCGGTAAAGATGGCGATGGTCAGCACGATCACCAATGCGATGGTGCCGATGATACGGCCTGCCCGGCCTTTCTTTCCGGCACGCGGCGCCGCCTGCTCCATCCCGTCGTTTTTCTGACCGGCGCTCTGCTGTGGCCGACCAAACAGGCCGCTGCGCTTTTTCTTGTTCTCACTCATAACAGGGCACCTCCTTTTCCTTGTTGTATTCTGGCGATCCGTTCGCGGCGCCGCTTACGGCCGCTGCGAACGGTACACATACTTGCCCATTTTTATGTTATTCTAGTATTGTACCACATCTGTCAAATGTTAAAAACCCCTTCTTTTGACAATTTTCTGCCAAAATGCCAGCATATAGTTGCGGCGTACCTTTGTTTTGGCAACTTTTTCGTCCCTTCCCCTGAAAAAGTCATGCCGCCGCGGCTTGCATTTCAGCAGAAGATAGGGTACAATACCACATACGCCAATGCGATCAAAAAGGAGGCAATGACGATGAGCGAAGATTTCGGCCCGAATTTCATCACGCTGACGGATGAGGAAGGCAATGAATTTGAATTGGAGTATATCGACGCGCTGGAGCTGGACGGCCAGACCTATATGGCGTTCTTCCCCGCTGTGGAGGAGGATGAGACCAACGAGGAGGATCTGGGTCTGGTGATCCTGAAGTCCATCATGGTGGATGGAGAGGAGCAGCTGTCCACGCTGGACAGCGACGAGGAGCTGGATCGGGTCTATGACCTGTTTATGGAGCAGCTGCTGGCGGACGAGGAAGAAGATTCCTGATACGATCATCAAATTTCTCTTTTCTTTTTCCTTTCCGTGTGGTATACTATGCCCAAGGCAGGCGCGTTGTATAACGCGCGTTGCCCTGCACACGATGTATACGGGTCTTTTTTATCCTCACATCTTGTTATAGGGGATGTCGGATCAGTATGTGGTTTGCAGGCCTCCCGGCTGCCGTTTGCGGCTGGATGATGGAAGCAGTAAAGCAAGCTGGAGACAACCCACCTGCTGGGATACGGTGCAGGTTATAACTTGGCCCGATGCAATTGAGAAGCAGCCGCAAGGCTGCTTCTCTCTATTTTTATACTGGCGAAAAATCTTACGATTTTCCTGCCAAAAGGCTTTACGGCCGCTGCGCGCCTTTGGCACTGGCGGCCGAGAAGTATTTTTCTGACGCACATGTCGTCAGAAAAATGATTTGATTTTTTTTGCGCCGCGCACGGCGCAAATTCTGCGAAGCCTTCTGCCGCTTTTGTACCTTTTCCTCCCTGCCAAAATATAATACTTGCACATTTGGCAAATCTACTGTATAATAGGCAGGTATTTTACGACCAAGGGCGTATTGCGCCTATCACTTGAGAGGACTGAAAACAAATGAGTGCATCCAGAGAAAAGAAAAACCGTCAGGATCTGGCCGCGCAGGGGCATGTGGATCCCCGTGCAGAGCGCGAAGCCAAGGAAGCGGCTGAGCGGAAAAAGAATAAACTTCTCTATGGCGGTATCGCCATCGTGTTCGTTATCGTTGCGGCTGTGGTGCTGCTGTATAACTCCGGCATCTTCCAGCGCAAAGCCACCGCGCTGATCGTGGACGGCAAGAACTTTACCGCCGCGCAGATGGATTACTATTACTACGGCGCCATCAACAACGTGACTTCTTCCCAGTATGCCAGCTATATCGGCCTGAATACCAGCACCTCCATGAAGGATCAGAACCTCAACGCCATGGCAAAGATGCTGCTGGGCGTGTCGGATGAGGGCGATGTGACCTGGGACCAGTATCTGAAGGATACCGCAAAGAACAATCTGACCCAGACCTACCTTCTCAGCGAGAAGGCCAAGGCGGACGGGCTGGAGGATGACGCGCATATCAGCGAGGAGGTCAACGGCACCATTGATACGCTGAAGAGCTATGCCAAGCAGAGCGGCTTGTCCTATTCCGCGTACCTGAAGCGTGCCTTTGGCAGCAATATGACCGTGGGCGTGTTCGAGGAGCTGTGCAAGATGGAAGCCCTGGCTTCTCATTATCAGGAGGAGTATGTTGCGGGCCTGACCTATACCGACGCGGAGCTGCAGGCCTGCTATGACGCGGATAAGAACAGCTTTGACGTGGCTGACTATGAGTATATCTCCTTCAAGGCTACCGCTGACAGTACCACTGATGCCAACGGTGAGACCGTAGACCCCACTGAGGAGGAGACTGCCGCCGCCAAAAAGGCTGCCGAGGATGCCGCCGCTGATGCCGCTGTCCGCTATGCGGCCGGCGAGTCTCTGGAGGATATTGCCGCTTCCTATGAGGATATCGCTACCTATTATCATCCCGAAGACGGCACCTACGCTGACAGCGATTTGCTGAACTGGGTATTTGACGCCGCCCGCACAGAGGGTGACGTTACCAAGGTCACCACCGATTCCCACATCTATTTTGCGCTGTTCCACAGCCGTGCCCGTCAGGATTATCTGACAGTCAATGTCCGCCATATTCTCTTTGAGGTGGATACCTCTGATCTGGACAGCACCTCTGAGGCGTATGAGACCGATGTAGCCAATTTGAAAGAGATCGCGCACAACGACGCTGAGAAGGCGCTGAAGGAGTGGCAGGACGGCGGCGCTACCGCTGACCTGTTCGCGGAAATGGCCGCTGAGCTGTCCGGCGATACCGGCAGCGCCGCTAACGGCGGTCTGTACGAGGGTATCACCAAGAACACGACCTTCGTGCAGGAGTTCCTGGACTGGTGCTTTGCTGATGGCCGCAAGGCGGGCGACGCCGGTGTGATCGACAGCAGCTATGGCAGCCATGTGATGTATCTGGACAGCTATGGCGATCCCTATTGGCAGATGCTGGCGGAGACCCGCCTGAAGAACGAAGCCTATTCCGCGTGGCTGGCTGAGCAGACCGCTGCCGAGAATGTGGTGGACGGTACCGGCATGAAGTACGTCGGCTTCTGAGAACAAGACTGAGATTCATGGAAAGGACCGGCGGATGCCGGTCCTTTCCCGCATAGGGAATAAGACGATGAGATATGAAGAATTTTTGCGGACCGAAATGATCCTGGGCGACGCGGCGATGGAGCGGCTGCGCCGCAGCCATGTGGCGGTATTTGGTCTCGGCGGCGTGGGCAGCTATGTGACTGAGGCACTGTGCCGTGCCGGAGTGGGAGAGCTGACGCTGATCGACGGTGACACCGTATCCGTCAGCAATATCAACCGCCAGCTGTATGCTCTGCACTCCACGATCGGCAGACCAAAGGCGGAAGCCGCCGCTGACCGCTGCCGTGATATTTGCCCGGATACGGCGGTGCATCCTATCGTGGGTATCTATGACGCTGCGCACCGGGAGGATTTCTTCACCGCCCGGTATGATTACATTGTGGACGCCATTGATCTGGTCAGCTGCAAGCTGGACCTGATCCAGCAGGCCCGACAGCGCCGCATCCCGATCCTCACGGTGCTGGGCACCGGCAATAAGCTGCACCCGGAACAGCTGACCATCACGGATATCTCCAAGACCTCCGGATGCCCGCTGGCCCGCGTTATGCGCCGGGAGCTGCGGGCGCAGGGCATCCACCACCTGAAGGTGGTGTTCAGCCCGGAGCAGCCGGCTGAAACGCGGCAGCTGGAAACGCCGCCGCCTGGCCGGCGCAGCGTACCCGCCAGCGTGTCCTGGGTCCCCTCGGCGGCGGGCCTGCTGATGGCGGGCACCGTAGTACAGGATCTGCTGCATGAAGGAGGTCTGATCCCATGATCTTGCTGGGTTCTCTTGTAAATGGCGGCGCCATTGTCGTGGGCGGCCTGGTGGGTATGTTTGCCGGAAAGCTCCTGCCGGAACGCCTGCGCACATCGCTGATGGCGGCGTTGTCTCTGATGACCATCGGCATTGCTGCGCCGGGGCTGCTGAAAAGCGCCAATGCTCTGATCCCGATCATTTCCATGGTGGTGGGTACGCTGATCGGTGAGCTGCTGAATATTGACGCTGCCGTCAACAAGCTGGGCGAGGCGCTGCAAAAGCGCTTTTCCGGCAGCGCCATCACCGAGGGCTTCGTCACCGGTTCGCTGGTGTTTGCCGTGGGTGCGCTGGCTGTTATGGGGCCGTTGGAAAGCGGCTTGCAGCACCAGCACAGCCTGTTGATCTCAAAGGCTGTTATCGACGGTGTGGCGTCGGTGGTGTTTGCGTCCACCCTGGGACTGGGCGTGGCGCTTTCGGGCGTCTCCGTGTTCGTGGTGGAAGGCTCCATCGCGCTGCTGGCCTCTGTGGTCGCGCCCTATCTGGGGGAGGTGGTGGTCAATGAGATCACCTTTGTGGGATCGCTGCTGATCGTGGGCATCAGCCTGAACCTGCTGGGTCTTACCAAGCTGCGGATCCTGAACATGGTCCCGGCGATCCTGCTGCCGATCCTGCTGTGCCGGTTTATGTGAAATGATCGTTTAATAATAAAAGGAGGGCTGTTTATGACCTATGGATTCATTGGCACCGGGAATATGGGCGGTGCGCTGGCCCGCGCCGCCGCCAAAACGGTGGAGGTGCGCAGCTGCATCTGTCTGGCCAACCGGACGCCGGAAAAAGCGGCGCGGCTGGCGGACGAGATCGGCGCATCCGTGGCGGACAACCTGACCATTGCCCGTGCGTGCGACTATATCCTGCTGGGTGTCAAACCACAGATGATGGCGGACATGCTGGCGGAGATCGCGCCGGTCCTGCGGCAGCGCACCACGCCCTTTGTCCTGCTGAGCATGGCGGCGGGGCTGACCGTGAGCCGCATTCAGGAAATGGCCGGCGGCGCGTACCCCGTGATCCGTATCATGCCCAATACTGCCGTAGCGGTGGGGGAGGGCGTTACCATGTATTGCTGTTCCGATAATGTGACAGCGGCCCAGCGGGAGGGATTTGTCTCGCTGCTGCGCTGCTCCGGCATGCTGGAGGAGCTGGATGAGGGGTTGATGGATGCCGGAAGCGCCGTAGCCGGCTGCGGCGGCGCATTCGCCTGTCTGTTCATGGAAGCGCTGGCGGATGGCGGCGTATACGCGGGACTGCCAAGAGCCAAGGCACAGCGCTACGCCGCGCAGATGCTGTTGGGCGCCGCGAAGCTGGCGCTGGCGGACGGCCAGCATACGGCCGCTATGAAGGACGCCATCTGCTCTCCCGGCGGCACAACCATTGCCGGTGTCCGCGCACTGGAGGAGCGGGGCTTCCGGGCTGCCGCGATGGATGCCGTTATCGCCGCCTATGAGCGGACGAAGCAGCTGGGCTAAAAAGTAACTTTAAAAATAAATAACTATTTATAATCACAAAACACCGCCCGGCCGGGCGGTGTTTTGTGATGTGATCTCTTATTTCCCGTACAGCTGATAGATCAGCCAGTTCACGAGCTGGGCGGGGAGGACCTTGGTCAGAAACACAAAGAACTTATAGTCGATACGGGTGGCATACAGCGGGTGATGATTCCCCTCCCGCTGTGCGATGCTGGCAATGTACGCCCCAATATAAGCTGGATCCATGCCGGTCTGCTCATCGTGCTCCATTCGCTGGACGGAGCGGCTGATGCGCCCGCCGTACACGTCATCGCCCTTGCAGACTTTCCTCCGCGCCGCCGTAAAGCCGGTGCGGGCGTCTCCGGGCATCACGGCGCACACCGTCACGCCGAAGGGGCGCAGCTCGTTGGCCAGTGCCATGGTGTAGGCGTTCACAGCCGCCTTTGTGGCGGAATAGTACGCCTGGAACGGAATGGGCACCGGCGCCGCCACGGAGCTGAGATGTACAATGCGTCCCCGGCCCGCCTGCCGCATCAGCGGCACCACAGCGCGGTTCATATTCACCATGCCGAAGAAATTCACGTCAAAGAGCTTCTTGGCCTCCGCCGTCTCCGTGAACTCGATCGCCCCGGATATGCCAAATCCCGCGTTGTTCACCAGCACATCGATGTGCCCGACCTCCGCCATGATCTGTGCCACTGCTGCGCGGACAGCGTCCTCGTCTGTCACGTCGGTGGTAATATGCCGCAGTCCCTCCGCGCCCTCAAGATTGAGAGACAGATCGTATACCGTGTATCCCGCGCCCTTCAGCGCCAGCGCCGTAGCCTTTCCGAGACCGGAGCCTCCTCCGGTGACCACTGCCACTTTCTCATTCATGTATCATGACCTCCTTGATAATATCCATAGCCTCGTCCAGCAGCGCTTCTGTGTGGGTGGCCATATAGCTGGTGCGCAGCAGGGCTTCGCCCTCCGGCGTGGCGGGGGGCAGCGTGGGGTTCACATATACGCCCCGGTCATAGATCTTCGCCGCCATCTCCAGCGTGCGATACATTTCATAGGTATAGATGGGTATGATCGGCGTGGGTGCCTCCAGCGCGCTTTCCCGGATCTTGAGACCCCGCTCCGTGAAGCCCTTACGGGCGTACAGGCTCAGCTCCCGCAGACGCTCCGGCAGGTCAGGGTGGGCCTCCAGATGCCGCAGGGCTGCCAGTGCCGTGGCGCAGTTGGCAGGCGGGATGGATGCCGAGAAAATAAAGGGCCTGGACAGGTGGCGCACATACTCTGCCACCTCTGCGGAGGCCGCCATATAGCCGCCCAGGGATGCCAGCGACTTGGAGAAGGTGCCCATGTAGACGTCCACCTGATCCTCCAGCCCGAAATAGCTGGCAGTACCGCGTCCGCCCTCGCCCAGTACGCCCAGGCCGTGGGCGTCATCCACCATAACGCGGGCGCCATAGCGCTTTGCCAGCGCGCAGATCTCCGGCAGTCTGGCGATGTCTCCGCCCATGGAGAACACACCGTCGGTGACGATCAGCACGCCGTTTTTTCCGTCGATCTTCTGCAAAATGCGCTCCAGTTCATCCATGTCGCTGTGGCGGTAACGCAGCATTTTGCCGTAACTCATCTGGCAGCCTGCATAGATACTGGCGTGATTCTCCTTATCACAGACCACATAATCGTGCCGATCCACCAGAGCGGAAATAATGCCCACATTGGACTGGAAGCCGGTGCCAAAGGTAACGACACCGGGTTTCCGCAGGAACCTGGCCAGCTCATCTTCCAGCTCCAGATGCAGCTCCAGCGTACCGTTGAGGAACCGGGAACCGGAACAGCCGGTGCCGTACTTCTCCAAAGCCTTGATGCCCGCCTCAATGATCTCGGGATGGATGGTAAGCCCCAGATAGTTGTTGGAGCCAAGCATAATGCGGCGCTTTCCCTCCATGATGACCTCGGTATCCTGCCTGGACTGCAAAGCGTGAAAATACGGGTATACGCCCTTTTCCTTCAGCTCGCCAGCCAGCGACGGCGCGTAGCATTTTTCGAAAATATCCATTGTGCCTCCTTGTGGCATGTAATAGCTTACATTATTATACTGACACGTTGATTATTTGTCAATTTGCTTTTTTCTACTGTGTACGCTGGGAAAAAATTCCATTTTTACGTTTGCCAGCACTGGCTGTTTTTAACGGACATGACGCGACGGTTTTCGCAGAAAATAACACAGTCACCGGTGACAGATCTGACAAAGCGCGGCAAGCGATTTGTTAAGGAAGGGTGATCATTTTGTATGAAACGCGCAAAAAACGATGGCTGTCCTTTCTGTTTACCTGTCTGCTGGCATTCTCACTTGTTACCCCCGCGTGGGCGGCGGAAGGAGAGCGGACATTGATCCCGCTGGGTAAGGCTGTGGGCATCAAGCTGTTTGCCGACGGCGCGCTGGTGGTGTCGCTGGAGGGCAGCGATACCCTGAAGGTGGGCGATCTGCTGCTGCGGGTCAACGATACCCGTGTGCAGTCCACCGAGCAGCTTCAGGCGCTGCTGCAGCGAAACGGCAGTATGCCGGTATCCATGCAGGTGCGGCGCGGCGAACGGCTCATCACGTTCACTGACACGCCCCGGTGCGGAAGCGACGGTGTTTACCGGCTGGGCGCGTGGATCCGCGACAGTATGGCCGGCATCGGCACGCTGACCTATTATGACCCCCGGACCTCCGCCTATGGCGCGCTGGGCCACGGCATCACGGATGTGGATACCGCCCAGCTGATGACGCTTTGCAGCGGCTCTATTATGGAGACCACGGTCAAGGCGGTGAAAAAAGGGCAGCGAGGCGATCCGGGTGAGCTGCGGGGCGACTTCTCCGTGCAGCGGGATGTAGGTACGCTGACCGCCAACACTCACGGCGGTATTTTCGGCCAGATGGCCGATCCCGGCTTCATTGACACAGCCCAGGCGCTGCCGGTGGCCGCGGCCCGAGAGGTCAGATGCGGTCCGGCCACGATCCTTTCTACCGTCAGCGGCGATGAAGCGCGGGAATATCAGGTGGAGATCCTGCGGCTGTACGGCAGCGGCCATGATACCCGCAATCTGATGCTGAAGGTTACGGATCCTCAGCTGCTGGCGGCCACCGGCGGTATCGTTCAGGGCATGAGCGGCAGCCCCATTCTGCAAAACGGAAAGCTTGTGGGCGCTGTGACCCATGTGCTGATCGACGATCCGTCCCGCGGCTATGGCATATTCATGGAAAACATGCTGAACATGGCAGGATGACAGGAGGAACGCAATATGCAGTCTCTGTTGATCAAGGATACCACCCGTGAAGAACGGGAGGAGATCGTCCGGCGGGCGCTGAGTGCCTGCGGCGGCAGCTGTGAAGGCTGCAATGGCTGCGGCAATTCGGGCGGCGGACGGGTAGAGACCATCTATCAGCCGTATATCGACGGTGAAAAGGAACTGGCCCAGATCAATGCAGAGTACGCCGCCGGCCGGGGATTGATCCGGTAGGCGGACAAGCGGTATGGCGCGGCGCGAGCCGCGCCATATTGCCGCGCCGGCAAGGCTCCCTTGGCGGGAGGAAGCGTGCGGATCGAATGAGCGCGGAAATTGTCGCTCTTGACAGTTTTCACTTTTGTGATAAACTGGAAAAAAATTTATGCATATTTGACAAGGGGGGTATCGCAATGGGACAGCTCTCCAGAAAAGTGAATGTACATCACGCTGTCATGCAGGGCAGCTATTATGCGGGATTTTCCGCCATATGGGGTTTTGGCTCTGTGCTGCTGCTGTATCTGGGCCTGAATAACAGCGCCATCGGCGCGGTCACATCCCTGGCGCTGCTGCTGCCGCTGGCGATACAGCCCGGACTGGCGGCGCTGGCTGATGCCGATGGGAGATGGAGCAGCCGGCGTATGGCGCTGCTGCTGTCGCTGGTCACGTTTCTGGCGGCGGCGGTGCTGTCGCTGTGTACCGGCCAGAAAACGGTACTGCTGGTCAGTTACGCCGTGATCGGCGTGGCGCTGGTGTGTACCGCGCCCTTTATCAACAGCATGGTCATGGCATATCATCTGCGGGGCGTCAATGTCAATTACGGTCTGGGGCGGGGGACAGGCTCCGCTTCCTATGCCGCCGTGGCATTGATACTGGGATTCGTGCTGGAGCGCCGTGCGCCTACAGTGATCCTTCCGGTGACGCTGGCGGCACTGGCCTGCCAGATGGCTGCGATCTGGAGCTTCCGCTATCCGCTGCCGCCTGCGGCGAAGGCGGAGGACGCGGCGCCGGATCAGGTGCTGGGTGTAGGAGCGCTGCTGCGGAAGTATCGCGCGTTTACCGTGCTGCTGCTGGGCTGCGCGCTGCTGCTGGGCAGCCATAACGCCTGCAATACCTATATGATCCATATTGCGGCCAAGGCCGGCGCGGGTGAGGGGCTGATGGGGATCATTCTGGCGTTGTCGGCAGTGATGGAGCTGCCGGCCATGACGCTGTTTCTCCGGATGCATCGCCGCCTGAGCCTGAAGGCTCTGTTCCGGATATGCGGGGCGGCATTTGTGCTGAAGAATCTGCTGTTTCTGCTGGCGCAGTCGCCGGTGTTGATGTACGCTGCCGCGGTGCTGCAATTTGTTGAGTTTGGTGTGTTTCTTCCCGCCGGTGTTTACTATGTGGCGGAACGGCTGGACAGCGCCAATCAGGTAAAGGGGCAGGGGCTGATCCATGTGTTTTCAAATGGCCTCGGTCCTGCTCTGGTCACGGCGGTAGGCGGACGGCTGATCGACCGCTGGAATGTGAATGTGTTTCTGGGTTTTACCACAGCCTGCGCGATGGCGGGACTGTTGGTGATCGTGGCCGCTACGTCCCGGTATTTTGATAAAAGGAGTTTTCAAGAATGATCGGTTCTTTTTTGACAGTAGGACAGCAGGTGCTGATCCTGTTCGCGTTAATGGCGGTCGGCTTTATTCTGGGAAAGGTCCGGTTGGTGGATGACCGCGGCAGTCTCGCCATGACCAATCTGGTCATGTACGTGGTGTCGCCCGCCATGATGGTGGTGGCGTTCCAAAGAGAGAAGAGCGCGGCGGATCTGCGCAATTTTATGGTCTGTCTGCTGCTGGCGGCGGTCGTTCACACCGTCAGCATTCTGCTGGCGAAAGTGTTTCTGCGCGGAAAGGACGATGTCTGCGGTACATTGCAGTTCGGCGTGGTGTTTTCCAACTGCGCCTTTATGGGATATCCGCTGATGCTGGCGCTGCTGGGCAGTATCGGCGTGTTTTACGGATCGGCCTATGTGGTGGTGTTCACTGTGCTCAGCTGGACGGTGGGCGTCTATATGATCACCCATGACATCAAAAAGCTGAAATTAAAAAATGTCCTGCTGAACCCCGGCGTGATCAGCACCGTGACGGCAATAGCGCTGTATCTGGCGGCGGTGCGTTTGCCTGAGATGGTTCTGACGCCGCTGAACTACCTGGCCAGCATGAATACGCCGCTGCCGACCATCGTGGTCGGTTATCAGTTGAGCCATGCCGATTTCCGGGGCGCGTTTGCGGATCGGCGCTCGTGGCTGGCGCTGGTGCTGCGGCTGGCGGTGATCCCGCTGCTGACCGTGGGGCTTTGCTGCGTCATGCGGGTAGACAGCGCTGTGGCGCTTGTTATCGTGATCGCGGCCAGTGCGCCGCCTGCCGCGACGCTGAGCATGTTTGCCCAGAAATTCGGCGGGAATGCCCATCTGGCAGCCAGCGTAGTATCCGTGTATACCGCGCTTTCCGTACTGACGATCCCGCCGGTAGTGGGTCTGGCGCAGTATTTAGTGGGCTGAAAATTTCTACGGGTGGTAGAAATTTTTTGTGAAGGAGAAAATGCCGCGATTATTTGTTATGTTAACAATTAGCGTGAAGAAATTGGTTGTTGATTCGCGTTTGCGGTTTTTCCAAAAAGAGGGAAAGGAACTGAAACGCATTGTAAAACAGCGCTTTTCACAGATGTGGAAAAGAGTGTGGAAAGTGTGGATAACTCCTTGTAAAAATTATGTAAGATAGAATTATGTAAACTAAATGTAAAGGGGAGAACCTGTCGAAAAAAAGCGGAAAAGTGCGGGAAAGAGGGACTTTTTGCCAGCGTGATGCTATTTTGCTTTGCTGGTCATTTTGCCGAATCTGGCAGAAAAAGGCAGGAGGGCTGACGGATTTTGCCGGAAAAAATGCATGGCGCGGGAAATGATTACATTGTGTATTTCCCGCGCCGCCCGCACAGCGGGAGAAGGGGGAATACAAGGCAAAATAGGAGTTGACGCGCAAAAGAATCTGTGGTAAGATACAAAACGGCTTTAAAAGCTGCTGAACAGAGTGCAATGAAAAGTTGGACTTCATAAAGATGCTTGTGTGGCTCAGCTGGCAGAGCAGCTCACTCGTAATGAGCAGGTCGCCGGTTCGAATCCGGCCACAAGCTCCAAAAA
>SAMEA104315427__coassemble_669_pt1 | contig 25865 bp, 21 predicted proteins | sample SAMEA104315427__metabat2_low_PE_034 | metagenome-assembled genome bin SAMEA104315427 (sample SAMEA104315427) | gut metagenome | biome: Monkey gut; feature: monkey-associated habitat; material: faeces | place: China | collected 2013 | reverse complement strand
ACTTCTGGGCGCGTTCCGGCACACGTCCCGGGAACGGGACGCCCTGCCGGCGGCCGGCAGCACACCGTCGCTTCCTGCTGTGTTTGTGGCCGGCGTTCGCGGCGCAGCCCTCGCTATGCTCAACGTGTGCGCCTTTGTGGTGTTTTTCCTGGTGCTGGCGGCGCTGCTGCGGCAGGGATGGGCCAGTCTGCCTCCGGCAGCGCTGGGCCTGCTGGAGCTGACCTGCGGCATTACGGCGCTGCCGGATACCGCCCCGGCCTTCTGCGCGGCGGCGGGACTGCTGGGCTGGGGCGGCGTTTCCGTGCATTGCCAGACAGCGGCGGTGCTGGAGGGGACCGGCATTGGTATGGGCCGGTATTTGCTGGCCAAGGCGATACAGGGGGGCTTTTCTGTGCTGCTGGCGCTGCTCAGCTGCCGCTTTTTCTTCTGATGGCAGCGATTGGGGCGAAGATTTCCTGCTGACACAGTTGCAAAGAATCCGTAAATACGGTATGATAAACAATAAGACTGATCGACGATGGGGGACTGCCTGCGATGGATATTTTACAAAAAGTGATCGATTCCTCCTCTCATGCCATGTTCTTAACGGATCTCCATGGTATCGTGACCCACATCAATGCCCAGGCACAGGAGCGCTTCGGCCTGGCCGGACAGAGCAGCCGTTCCCATGGAGCCGGACGGCTGACCCCTGGGGACATCGTGATCCTGGCGGATACGGCCATCGGCGCGGACGACGGTGAGCTGACGCCGGCGGACCTGGCCCGGATCGGGATCCGGGAGCGCAAGCTCCGGTCCGGCGATATGGTGGCCGCGGCAGGTGTATACGAAAAGAGCGGGGCGGCTCCCGTCTATAAGTTTCTTCCCGGCAGCGATGCCGCCACCATGCGTCTGGATACCACCTTCTGCGGCGTCGCCGTACAGGTGGAGATCGGCGCGCAGGAGGTGACCGTTACGGTGGACGGCGCGGCTTACGCGATCCCGTATTTTCTGTGCATCGGCCAGATGATCGTCCTTGACGGCGTGACCCACCAGGTAAAATTCTGGGAGGAGCGGGGCTATACCGCGAAGAAGGAGGGTATCGGCCATCTGCTGCGGGGCGGGATGTTCAGCGCGAAAAGTCCGGGCTGTCAGGTGGATATCGTGGGGCGTTCCTATGAGAATTTCCTGGAGGGGCCGCTGTTCCGGGAGCATCTGTGTCAAGTGCTGGAGGACCGCGCGCCGGGATACCGCAACCAGGTGTATGAGGTCAACGGCTACGCGCTGGTGGCATCGATCCTGCCGATGAAAGAGGAGGGACAGGTACAGGGCGCCATCGTCAAGTTCCGCAGTATCGAGGATATGCGCACCACGATCCGGGAGAGAAACGACGCCATCCGCTACGCCGAGCGGGGCTATCGGGCGTCCACGCTGGGCGATCTGCGGCGAAGCGGCTTCGAGACGCTGCCCGGCGGCAGCAACGCCATGGCTAGTGTAAAGCGCTACGCCTATAAGCTGAGCCAGCTGGATTGCAGCGTGCTGCTGACCGGCGAGAGCGGCACCGGAAAGTCCCATATGGCGAAGGCCATTCAGAAGGTGCAGCCCCGGAAGGGCCCGTTCGTGCAGGTGGATTGCTCCACCATCGCCCCCACGCTGTTTGAAAGCGAGATGTTCGGCTATGTGGGCGGCGCGTTTACCGGGGCCAACGCCAGGGGCAAGGCCGGTTTCTTTGAAGAAGCCAATGGCGGCACGATCTTTCTGGATGAGATCGGCGAATTGCCGCTGTCCATCCAGGCGAAGCTGCTGAACGTGATCCAGAACAAGACCATCTGCCGGGTCGGCTCTACCCGTCCCATTCAGGTCGATGTCCGGATCCTGGCTGCCACCAACCGGGATCTGAAGGCGGAGGTGGCCGCGGGACGGTTCCGGGCGGACCTCTACTACCGGCTCAGCGCCTTCTCGCTGGAGCTGCCGCCCCTGCGGGATTGTCAGGAGGATATTTCCCTGCTGATCGAAACGCTGATGGACGATATCCGCCGCAAGTACGGTATGCCGGACAAATGCCTGTCCGGCGAGGTGTTCAGCAAGCTGATGAACTACACCTGGCCGGGCAATATCCGGGAGCTGGAAAACGTGCTGGAGCGGGCGGTGGCCCTGTCCGACTCGGACATCATCTATCCGGAGCACATCCATCTGGAGCATGAGCCGGAGCAGGCGACCCTGCGCCAGCAGCTGCAGCGGGAGGAGGGCCGCATCCTGCGCCAGACGCTTCAGCAGTGCGGCGGCAGCCGGACGCAGGCGATGGAGCGGCTCGGCGTGTCCAAAACGGTGTTTTACGGCAAGCTGAAGGAGCACCACATCACATAGTCAAAGGAGTTCGGATTTCAGGAAAACGCGTCCCGAAATCCGAACTCTTTTTGCGAAGTACTTGTGGGCGCCTGTACGACCGGCAGAACGACTGCGGCGCGTTCCCCGCGGATACACCGGCAGAACGACGAAAAAGACAGGAAAATTTTGGATAAGACGCAAAAATCACCTGCGGCTGGCGCGCTGGCATGGTATTTGCTTTATATGACGGCAAAGAACCATCGCGTGTAAGCGTGCCAATATCATCAACAGGTCCCATCCCAACGGAGACCGGAAAAGAGTGAACCATGATCTGTGACAATATTTCTGTTTCCCCACAGGGACGACTGCTGTTTGCCGGACAGGATGCCATTGGGCTGGCCCGGCAGTACGGCACACCGCTGTATCTGATGGACGAGGACCGGATACGCGCCAACTGCCGGATCTACCAGCAGGCGTTCCAGAAGCACTTCAAGCCCGGATCCCGCCCGCTCTACGCCAGCAAGGTCAATTGCTTCAAGCGGATCTATGAGATCATGCGGGACGAGCAAATGGGCATCGATGTGGTGTCCTCCGGCGAGATCTACACCGCCGCACAGGCGGGCTACGACCTGTCGCACGCGTATTTCCACGGAAATAACAAAACGGATGAAGACATCCGCTACGCGCTGGATCACGGCGTCGGCTACTTTGTGGCGGACAGCACCGAGGAGGTCTGCGCGCTGGAGGCGGAGGCCGCCCGCCGCGGCGTAACGCAAAAGCTGCTGCTGCGGCTGAGTCCGGGCATTGATCCCCATACCTATGCGGCTGTCGCCACCGGAAAGGTGGATTCCAAGTTCGGCAGCGCCATTGAGACCGGTCAGGCGGAGGAGATCACGCTTCTGACGCTGCGCCAGCCCCATCTCCGGCTGGAGGGCTTCCATTGCCATGTCGGCTCTCAGGTTATGGAGGAGGACGTGTTCGAGCGCTGCGCCGTGATCATGCTGGAGTTCATTGCCGCTATGTACCGGAAGCACGGTTATCTTGCCAGCCAGCTGGATCTGGGCGGCGGATATGGTGTGCGCTATGTGGAGAGCGACCCCTGCCTGGATATCGACCACCGTATCGGCGAGGTGGCGGCCGTTGTCCACGAGACCTGCCGCCGTCTGGCGCTGCCGGAGCCGGAGGTCCATATGGAGCCGGGCCGGAGCATTGCGGCGGACGCGGGCATGACGCTGTATACGGTGGGTACGGTAAAGCGGATCCCCGGCTATAAGAATTATGTCTCCGTGGACGGCGGTATGCCGGATAACCCCCGTTTTGCCCTGTACCGCGCCCCCTATACCTGCCTGCTGGCGGATCGCGTGGCCGCCGGGCCGCGGTTCAGCTGCTCTGTGGTGGGCCGCTGCTGCGAGAGCGGCGATATCATTCAGGAGAAGGTGGACCTGCCTGCCGATGTGCACCGGGGCGACATCCTGGCTGTTTGCACGACCGGCGCGTACAACTACTCCATGGCATCCAACTATAACCGGCTGCCCCGGCCGCCCATGGTAATGCTGCGCGGCGGGGAGCACGAGCTGGTGGTGCGGCGGGAGAGCTTTGCCGACCTGTGCCGCAACGAACTGTAACAGGAGGAGCGTTTTATGATCCGTTTACTGAAGAATGTGTCCGTTTATCGTGACGGCGCGTGGCGTCCCAGCGATATCCTGATGGCGGACAAGCGTATCGAGCGTGTGGCCGACAGCATCACCTGCGCGTATGACGGGCTGGTGGTGGAGGATGGCCGGGGCATGACCGCTATCCCGGGCTATATCGACCAGCATGTGCATGTCACCGGAGGCGGCGGCGAGGGCAGCTTTATCACACAGGTGCCGCCGCTGAAGTTCAGCGAGCCAGTGAAGGCGGGCGTTACCACACTGGTGGGCCTGCTGGGTACGGACGGCACCACCCGCAGCGTGGCGAATCTGGTGGCAAAGACCAAGGCCCTGCGGGAGTTCGGTCTGACGGCCTATTGCCTGACGGGCAACTATAACTATCCCTCTCCCACACTGACCGGCAGCGTGATGAACGACATCGTGTTCGTCGAGGAGATCATCGGCGTCAAGATCGCCATTTCCGACCATCGCTCCAGCAACATGACAAAGGAATCCCTGATCAAGCTGGCGTCTGACGCCCGGGTGGCGGGGATGCTGTCCGGCAAGCCCGGCATCGTTCACCTGCACACCGGTACCGGAAAGGCCCAGCTGGACATGCTGTTCGACATCGTGGCAGAGACGGAGATCCCCATCCGCACCTTCCGCCCCACCCATCTGGCGGCAAAGTACGACGCGGCGATCCGTTTTGCCAGAATGGGCGGCTATATCGACTTCACCTGTGACCCGGACGATATGTTCAACCGCAGCGCCCTGCTGGTGCGGGCGCTGGACGAAGCGCCGGAGGGCAGCGTGACCATCAGCACCGACAGCAACGGCAGCCTGCCCGTATGGAACGAGCGCAATGAAATGATCGGCATTGACGCCGGCCATATCAGCGCCCTGCATGAGACGATCCGGGCCATGGTGCGGATGCAGAACTGCCCGCTGGAGCGGGCGCTGCGGCCGGTAACGGAGAATGTCGCCAAGGCGCTGGATCTGTATCCCGCCAAGGGTGTGCTGGCCGTCGGGTCTGACGCGGATATCGTACTGCTGGATGAAAATCTGGACATCAACACCGTTTACGCCATGGGCAAGTGCATGCTTCGGGACAAGGAAATGCAGGTGCATGCCAACTTTGAATTTTGATCGCGGAACACATCGCCGTATTGTACGCTTCCGGCCGTGGCCCGGAGCGATTCAATAAAACTACTCGAGGAGGAAAAATTTGTTATGGAAAAAGAGAAAATCCAGAACGCGCAGCCGGCAAACGCTCCGGCTGAAGTGACCACTCCCCCGGAAGGGAACAAGAAAAAGAAAACCTTCAAGATGCCGGATACCTGGATCGTGGTATTCATCATGGTGGCCATCGTGGCTGTCCTGAGCTGGATCGTCCCTGCCGGTTCCTATGATTATGTGCAGAAAGAGATCAATGGCACGACCCGGAATCTGGCGATCGAAGGATCCTTCCACTATCTGGAGGAGGGCGGCAAGCCCACCGGCTTCCTGGGCGTCTTTTCCGCCCTGTATACCGGCTGCGTGGAAGCGGGCAGCACCATCTTCATGATCCTGTGCTGCTGCGCGACTTTCCGCATTATGGTGCAGACCGGCGCGTTCCACGCAGGCATTGGCGTGGTCATGAGAAAACTGGGCAAGAAGGCGATCGTCCTTGTGATCGTGCTGATGCTGGCCTTCGGTCTGTGCGGCTCCATGTTCGGTATGCTTTCTGAGCTTTTCGGCTTCTATCCCCTGATCGTCGGCCTGGGCATCGCGCTGGGCTATGACGCCATGTACGGCTTTGCCATTCTGGCGCTGGGCGAGTATATCGGCTTTACCGCCGGTACGCTGAACCCCTATAACGTTGCGATCTCTCAGGGCATCGCGGAGGTCCAGATCTACTCCGGTATGGGTTACCGCTGGGTCTGCTTCTTTGTGATGATGGCCATCAGCATGGCCTATCTGCTGCGCTACGGCGCCAAGGTGCGCAATGACCCCATGAAGTCCATCATGTATGGCCGGCACTGTATGCATTCCTTCAGCGACGGCGACCTGGATCAGTACAAGATGAACAAGCGGTTTGCCCTTGTCCTGGTGGATCTGCTGGTCACGCTGGCGATCCTGATGATCGGCCTGCTGAAGTACAACTGGGGCAACAAGCAGCTGTGCGGTCTGTTTATCATCATGTCCGCCGTCGCGGCGCTGATCTGCGGCTGGAAGCCCCAGAAGTATGTGGATGAGTTCGTGGAAGGCTGCCGCGGCATGATCTGGGGCGCGCTGATCGCCGGTCTGTCCCGTGGTATTCTGGTGGTCATGAACGACGCGATGATCACCGATACGATCATCCACGCGCTGGCTGATCTGCTGCAGCACGCACCCTCCTGGCTGTCCGCTCAGCTGATGCTGATCGTGCAGACCATCATCAACCTGCCGATCTCTTCCGCGACCGGTCAGGCTGCCGTTACCATGCCCATTATGGCGCCTCTGGCGGACGCGCTGGGCGTCAGCCGCGACGTGGCCTGCCTGGCCTTCCAGTTCGGCGACGGTCTGTCCAACCTGCTGTGGCCCACCTCCAACATCGTTGTGGTGTGCGCGCTGGGTGACATTCCCTATGAGAAGTGGCTGAAGTGGTTCATCCCGCTGTTCTTCATCCTGCTGGTGGCCCAGTGCCTGCTGGTGGGCGGCGCGGTCATGGTCGGACTGTAAGAAACGCCGATTTCATACAAGGAGAAACACTGGTGCATCTGAAAGAAGTTTATCGCAATAACGCGGCAGCTGTGGATACGCTGCTGCGCGAAAAGATGACGGCTTTGCAGATCCCTGGCATTACGGTGTCGCTGCTGCATGGCGGCGACACCGTATACCAGTCTGCAATGGGTGTCCGGGATCTGGAAGGACGCCCGATGGACAGCGATACCCTGTTCGAGTCGGCTTCTTTGACCAAGTCCCTGTTCGGCACGCTGGTACTGCGGCTGGCAGAGGAGGGGCGGATCGATATTGACCGGCCCATTATGGACACGCTGCGGGATACGCCGTGGTCAGACGATCCGCGCTTCATGCGCATCACGCCCCGGCAATGTCTGTGCCATGCCTGCGGATTGCCCAACTGGGAAGCAAAGCCCATGCATATGCTGTTTGATCCCGGACAGCGATACAGCTACTCCGGTGAAGGCTATTTTCTGACGCAGCGGCTGGTGGAGCAGATCACAGGCAAAGACCTGAATGAGCTGCTGACGGAATACTTCCTGCATCCGCTGCATATGGATATCGCTTCCGCCACATGGACGCCGGAGATCGGCAGCCGGTTCTCTCTGGGGTTTGGGGCCGATGGGCAGGTCGTCAAGATCCGGGATAAGCGGCGGACCACCGGAAACGCGCCGGAGCCTTGCGCCGCATGGTCCCTGTACGGCAATTCTTTTGAAATGATCCGCTTCCTGCAATATATGATCCGAAGCCACGGCGGGCTGGGCGAGTCCTGGTTCGCGGAGCTGCACAGAGCTCAGATCACGGCAGGCGTCGGGATCACCTGGGGCCTGGGCTGGGGCCTTTGCCCGGCAGACCCCACGGTGCTGTGGCACTGGGGCGACAACGATGGCTTCAAATCCATCTCGCTTCTGGACTGGGACAGCGGCGACGCGGTCAGTATTTACGTAAACAGTGACAACGGCTTCGACTTTTGGGCACAGGTGTGCGCGGAATTGACGGATGCCGTGTTTATGGACGATCTGGTTGAATTTGTCCGCCACGCGGAGGAATAAGATCGGAGAAAGAAACGCGTATGAAAACACTTGGCATTATTGGCGGCATGGGACCGCTGGCAGGCTGTGACCTGCTGGAGAAGATCATCTCCAACACGGACGCGTGCTGCGATCAGGCGCATATCCCCGTGCTGCTGGACAGCAACACCGCCATTCCGGACCGGACGGCGGCGATCCTGTCGGGCGGCGCCGATCCTGTGCCGCAGCTGTGCGCCAGCGCCCAACGGCTGGAAAAGGCCGGGGCGCAGGTGTTGGTCATGTCCTGCAACACCGCCCATTACTTCTATGATGCGGTGGCCGCGTCGGTGTCGGTTCCGCTGCTCCATATGCCCCGGCTGACGGCGGCTTTCGTGGAGCGGTCCGGACTGCGCCGTGTGGCGCTGCTGGCCACAGACGGTACGATCCGTTCCGGCGTGTACCAGAGCGCGTTTGCCGGCAGCGCGCCCATGCTGCCTGATCCGCGGGGACAGGCGGCGATCATGTCCATGATCTACGACGGCGTAAAGCGCGGTGATGCGCGTTTTGATACCACGCAGGTCCGGGACGCGCTGCGGACACTGACGGATAACGGCGCGGAGGCGTTCATTCTGGGCTGCACAGAGCTGCCCATCGCCTTTGCGCGGTACGGCCTGTCCGGACGGGTCATTGACCCGACGCTGCTGGCCCGCGCCGCTATCGAGACCTGCGGCGCGCCGCTGAAGCCCTGACAGGCCGGCGTAAAAAGCCATTCCCGAGGGGCGGGGCAGTCTCTCTGCTTTTTCCTCTCTCTGCACCCCGTTCCATAAGATACTCTACCCCTGGAGCAAAGCAGCACGGCAGGCACATGTGCCTGCCGTGCTGCTTTGCATTCTATTTGGGTGTCCGCTCAGCGGGGACCGCGGCGCGCGGCGGCGGAGGGGAGACCTAATTCAACACGGTATTTTGCCACGGTGCGGCGGGAGATCACGATGCCGGAGGAATCCAGCGCCAGCCGCAGCGCTTCATCGGACAGCGGAGACGACTTGTCCTCGTCCTGTATGAAGCGGGCGATGCGCTGCTTGACCGCGTGAGGGGATACGGCGGCGGCTCCGCCCTTGGCAGGGATGCTGACGGAAAAGAATGTTTTAAGGGGGATAGTCCGCCCGTTGAACAGCAGATATTTCTCCTGCGTGGCGCGGCTTACGGTGGAAACATTCAGACCCAGCCGGTCAGCCAGCTGCTGCAGGGTCATCGGCTTCAGATCCTGATCGCGGAGGAAAAAATCCTGTTGGTATTCCACAAGCGCGGCGATCAGCTGCTGCAGAGTGCTGCACCGGGCCTGTACGCTGCTGATCAGGCCCTGGGCAGCGGAAAGCTTTTCCTTGACATATCGGTTTACCTCCGGGTCGTCCGAGGTCTTTGCCAGTGCGGCGTATTCCTGATGGATCGTGATCCGGGGGAGGGACCGCTGGTTGATGGAAACCGTCAGACGGCCGTTTTCGCGCTCCACAATGGCGTCCGGCATACGGTAGACCGATGCCGCGCCGGAGCCAAAGCCCTGCGACGGGATGGGGTTCAGCGCCATCAGTACGTCTGCCGCCTGCCGTATTTCCGTCTCCTTGACATGAAACAGCTTGCTGAGCCTGGCATAGTTGCGGGCTGCCAGCAGGGGCAGTCCGTCACGGGCCATGCGGACCGTCAGACCGTTGAAATGTGGGCCTTGCGCCAATTGAAGGATCAGACACTCAGACAGACTGCGGGCGCCTACGCCGGGGGGATCCAGCATTTGCACCACATAAAGGGCCTGCTCCAGCTCCGGCAGGGAAAGGTCAAACTCCTGCGCCAGGTCCTCCAGCCGGCAGCTGAGGTATCCCCGGCTGTCCAGACAGGCCACCAGCAGCAGCGCCAGATTCAGCTCCTCTGTCCTGAGCAGCGGCATCTGCCGCAGCTGAGAGGAAAGATACTCGGTAAAGGACTGCTCCTGGGCGGCCAGCAGACTTTCGTTGATGGGCAGCGCGCCGGCAGAATAGCGCCGCTCCCGGAAGGCGCGGCTGTACCATTCCGCGTCAGGCTCCTCCGGCTCAGCTGCGTGCAGCGGCTCCGGCTCCGGACGGGAAACCTCCACATCCAGAAGGGGGTTGGACAGCGCCGCCTCCTGGGCGTATTCATTCAACTCGTATGAGGAGAATTGCAGGCATTGCAGAGATTGCAGCAATGCCGGAGACAAGATCGTCTTTAATGTCTGGATCGGTGCAAGCTCGATACCCATGCTGTCACATCCTTTCGCCGGGCGTTTTTACCGAAGGGGCTGCCCGCCTTCTCAGTATAGTACATTTTGGCGCGGCTGTCCATGTGTTTTTCGGTCGGGACCGATATTTTGGCGCGGAAAAAGGGCGGCCCCGCAGGCCGCCCTTTCAAGTACGATATGATTACTCCTGCGTCTCGATAATGCCGTAGCCGCCATTGTTGCGGCGGTAGACCACCGAGATCACGTCGTCCGCCACATTGCGGAATACGTAAAAGGAATGATCCAGCAGGTTCATCTGCAAGATGGCCTCGTCAATGGTCATGGGCTTAACGGTGAAGCGCTTGGTGCGCACCACGTGGAACTCGTCCTCTTCTTCCACATGGAACTCCGGCAGCTCCGGCTCCATGACCTCCGGCCGCAGGTTCTTGGCCAGGCGGGTCTTGTTCTTGCGGATGCGGCGCTCGATGAAACTGACGGTCCCGTCGATAGCGCCCCGCATATCACCGTCGGGATCCTCGGCCTGGGCACGGAACAGCGTGCCGTTGGCAGCCCGGATGGTCAGCTCCACGGTGCAGCGGTTTTTCTTTTCCACGGCAAAGGTCACAAATGCGTCCGCTTCCTCCGCGAAGTACCGGTCGAGTTTGCTGATCTTCTTCTCGGCGTACTCCTTAATGGAGTCGTTCAGCGCGATCTTCTTGCAGGCGAATGTGAACTTCATATTGGGTGCTCCTTTCTTGGGATACGGAACAAAGGGTCGGGGAGGGATTTCCCCTTATCCTTGTCCGCATTATAGCACATTGCCCTGCATTTGAAAAGAGCATCACAGTAAATTTATGGAAAGTTCACAAAAGTGAAACAAATTTTGGGCGTTTCGACGAGGAGCGCCCGGATCAGCGGAAAAGCGACAAAAGCTCCTATGGACAAGACCGGGGCAAAGGGTGTACCATACTATCCGGAAGCTTTCCAATATCCCACCCGCTTGAGCCGCGCCCCGAAAGGAGGACGCGGCCCCTTTTTATCGTGTTTCGCCGGACAACTGCTCTGTGACCTCGCGGCTCAGCTTCACCGCGCCATAGAGATTCTTGGCGCTGCACCCGGCTCGTCCGCCGCCGGCACAGGCACAGGCGCAGGCACACGCGCAGCTGCTGGCGCAGGCACAGTGTCCGCCGCCGCCGAAGCCGCCGCCGCCAAAGCCGCCGCCCCGGCTGCCGCCGCCGAAACCGCCGCCGCGGTTGTTGGTGGGCGGCTTGGGCCTGTGCGGGGTGCCCACGCTGCCGGGCCGGGGTCTGCCGTCCGGCCCGGCGGGATACCACAGGTGGTTGACGAACACATAATGTGTGCCGAAGCCGCCCTGGTAGCCGTCTCTGCTGCCGGCCCAGAGGATCACCAGGAAGATGATCACCACGAAAACGGCCAGCACCACAAGGCTTCCGTCATCGTAGCCGTAATCGCTGTCATAGTCCTCGTAGTAGCCGCCGTTATAGTCGGCGGGCATGTTGTCGGCGCTGTACGCCTGATCCAGCGCGGTGGGCCAGTTGACATATTGTACCACGGCGTTCATGGTCTCGCCGTAGTCCATGTCCCGGGCTGTCGTTATCATGCCGCCATCGGTGACGGTCACGTCACCCACGGCGTTGGACGTATTTCCGAAATCGCCGGTCACACCGGCGGGGTCGTTCCACGTCAGGGTCATTTCCCCGATCCTGGCTTCGTCGAACCAGCCGGGGGTATAGTCGTAGGACACCGTACCGCCGCTGAGCGTATACATGAACTCCTGTACCCAGGAATAGGCAAAGGTGAAGGTCTCGCCGTCATCATAGGCCCGGTCAAGGTAGACGTACATATAGCGGTTGTCGTATTCCAGCCGCTCAATGTTGTCGGTGAGGGCCGTTTCCTCCCGGATGGAGCCGTTGGGGATGCCGATCTTCAGCTCCTGTCCGTAGGGCAGCTCCTCCAGCGCCGTCCACTCCAGCGAAACGGTGATATGCAGGCTGCCGTCCTCCGTGCTGGGGGTAACGGTCACGTCATAGCGGTCGATGTAGTCGTAATCCGCCCATGCCGCCACGGACAGGCACAGCGCAAGGCCAAGGCTCAGCAGCAGGGCGAGAAGCTTCTTCCTTCCGTTCATTCCGCAGTCTCCTTTCCCTTCAGCTGGCAAATGTGTTCCATTTTCGCGCTCTCCGCCCGGATGGCGGCGCAGCGGGGGCTGTTCCAGATATCTGCCCACCGATCGCGGAGCAGATCGCCCAGCGGCTCACCGGACAGCCAGCTCTGGCAGGGCACCACCTTGCCGTCCGGCGTCACCGCCATATTGGAAAGGCACGCGCCGCAGCTGGGGATCAGGCGCAGACCCAGGTCCCGCAGTGTTTCCTCGTCCAGCCAGCCGGGAGAGGTAAAGTCCAGCTCCATGCCCAGCTCCTCCGCCGTTTCCGCCGCCTGACGGAGGATCCCCGTCAGGGCATCGGCGCTCAGGGCGGTGGCGCGGCTCTCCTGCCCGCAGGCGCTGCCGGAGGGGATCAGCCCGGAGCAGGTGGCATACCGCACCCCAAGACTATGGACGAAGCGAAGCGTCTCGGCATAGTGGGTGTTCAGGGAGCAAAGAGGCGTGTTTACCGACACGATCAGTCCGGCCTCCACCGCGTGGCGGATGCCCTGCACCGTGTCATTGAAGCCGTTGACGCCCACCAGCTGATCGTGGATGTTGCCCTCGGCACTGTACAGCGTTACCTGCACGCTGTCAAGGCTGGCATCATAGAGTCCCGCGCACAGGTCAGGTGTCAGAAGGCGGCCGTTGGTGTTCAGCCGGGTGACGAACCACTCCGCCGCCCGCACCAGCTCCACCAGATCGCGCCGCAGCGTCGGCTCGCCGCCGGTGAAGGTCACCTGGGGGATGTTGGCCTTGCGAAGCGTGTCCAGGATCGTTTTCCACGCTTCTGTGGAGAACTCCGGCGTTTCGCCCATGGGCTGGCCCGCGGCATAGCAATGCAGGCACCGCTGGTTGCAGTGCCACGCGCCGTCCTTCTCCATGGCGCTGACCATCAGGTCCATCCGATGGGGCGCGGTCATCTCCGGGGCGTATTCGCCCAGCGTCAGCAGGCCCACCTCCGCCTCCGGCTCCCGATCCTGGGCAATGGCAATGAGACTGGTAAGCATCAGATGCAGGTCGGCAGCCAGCGTCTGCCGTCTGGTGCGGGGATAGGTGCGGTGCGTTTCCTCCACCGCCGCGCTCAGCAGCGCTTCCCACTGACCCTCTTCCAGCTCACGCCCCTCGTGGGCTTGCAGCTGATCCATCAGGTTTGCCAGCATAATGGCCCAGCTCAGGTTCAGGGGCACCAGCCGCGCGCCGTTGAGCAGTACCAGAAATGGCGCCGCAGGCGTCTCGTCCGCCGGCGGGATCATATGGATGCGTACTACGCCCGGCCCCTTGGGATCCAGCGTGATATGCCGCACGTGATCCAGATGGGCGCGGCGATAGCGCCGCTCCCGGAATGTCATATGCTTCATAAATTCCTCCTGTGGGGCTGAATACGCCCCTGCGATGCCAGCATACCATACAACGGGGAAAATGGCAAGGCGGGGAAACCGGTCCGCCGTCCCGGAGCGGGATATATATTCCCCCGCGGTCCAATAAAAAAGAGACAGCCCACGCTGTCTCTTTCAGTCATTCACGTCGTAAAAGATCCGTTCGCCTTCCTCGGCCAGGCCCAGCAGGTCCCGGGCCAGCGCCTTGATAAAGCTTTCGTCATTCTTTTTTGCCAGATCGGAGCGCAGGGCTTCGTTCTCCTGCTGCTGCTGGGTCAGCTGCTGATCCAGCGCGGATTCTGCCTGCCGGGCGGTTTTCAGCTGCCCGTAGACCTTCACGATCTGCACGCCCAGCACCATCACCAGCGCCGCCAGCACCAGCAGCATGACGGTGTGTGGACGCTTTCCGGCCTTTTTCGCTTTCTTTGTTCCGGCCATGCCCCGGCCTCCCTTCTCCCGCGCGGTCTCCTCTGGTACAGTATCCCCGTCCATTTTTATTGTAGCGCACTTCGCCAGAAAAGAAAAGCCCTTTTTGACGGCGGCTGTCAGTTTTTTTACGCCCCGCCATAAAAATGCGAAGGGCCTCCACAACAGGCGGCACAATGCCAGCAGCGCCGCCACCCAGAAATCCCATACCGGACGCAGCAGCCGGGAGGGCAGGCAGAACCACAGCACGGCGCCTGCTCCCATCCCTGTAAGCATATACAGCCGCAGCTCGCCGCCGCCCACCACCAGCGCCAGCCATAAAAGGCCCGCCCCCAGCAGCACCGCGAAGGCTCCGTCCAGCAGATGGGTCAGCCGCCGGTCCCGGCGGTCAATGAGCCGTGCGGAACGCAGCAGGTCATACACGAAGCCGCCTGCCGCGCCCAGTGCCACCGCTGCGCCCAGCTGGGACAGCTGGGCTGAAACATAGTTTTCCATCAGGCAAACAGGCGGCTGAGCAGGCTGCCCCTTCCGGCAGGCTGTGCGTCCTCATATGCCAGCCCCTCGATGCGGCCGTCCACATGCAGCTCGCCGCCGTCCAGACTCAGCTTACCGATATGCAGGTCCTCGCCTGTGACCACCAGCGTTCCGGCGCAGGTGGACATGACGATGCAGTTTTCATCAAACCGCTCGACATCCTCCACGCCGCCTACCGTCAGCTTTTCCCGGCCCTCCAGCGTCAGGCGGTGGTACATGGCACCGCCATTGTTCACATCATACGGCAAAAGAAACACCCTCTCCTACAAAGCGTTACTGCATTGTATGAGAGGGCGCGGAGATTTATAACGTCTTGTCCGTGGTTTCCCGGTACATGGCGGCGGCATCGGCCTTTCCCACATTGTCGGCCACCGACAGCACCTCTACCGACAGGGCCTTCTGGCCGAAGCGAATGGTGATCACATCGCCCACCTTCACATCGTAGGAGGCCCGCGCCACACGGCCGTTGACAGTGACACGCTCATTGTCGCAGGCTTCATTGGCGACGGTGCGCCGTTTGATCAGGCGGCTGACCTTCAGATATTTATCCAATCGCATGCTGTGTCCTCCTCAGGGAAAAAAGAAAAGCGGCGCCGCCGCTTTTCTATAGTCGATAAAATCGTCATTCCGCGCCAGGCTTACGCCCTTCTCGCAATGACCGTGTGGATTTTCTTACTTGATGGCGTCCTTCAGGGCCTTACCGGCTTTGAAGGTGGGGACCTTGGAGGCGGCGATGGTCACAGGCTTGCCGGTGCGGGGATTCAGACCGGTACGCTCGGCACGGTGCTTCACCTCAAAGGAGCCGAAGCCCACCAGCTGCACCTTCTCCTCGGCCTTCAGGCTCTCGGTGACGGCGGCCAGCGTAGCGTTGACAGCGGCCTCAGCGTTCTTCTTGGACAGGCCGGCCTTCTCGGCGACAGCATTGATCAGTTCGGTTTTATTCATGGGTTTTTCCTCCTAAAAATTTTTTCATTGGTAGCGCCATATCCTAAAACGAAGCGTATCGCATTAAGAACAAGAGAGCGCCCGTTTTGCAACGGGCAATAGAAATTTACCATATTTGCCGTTCCATTGCAAGCCCTTTTATACAGAAAAGGCAAAAAAATCACCGCAAACCCAGTCGGCGCGCCCATTTTTCTCCGTTTTTGAAGGCGCGGAGGTCATCGGCAGTCACCGCGCCCAGTGCCAGCGCCAGAATCGCGTAGACCAGCGCGGCCAACGCGATGGCTGCCAGCGCTGCCAGATCCTGGGACACATGCTTTGCCAGCAGCGTGAAGGAGGTCCGCGCCCCCAGGGCCATTACGGCGGCGCACAGCGCGGGACGCCACAGGCATTGGAACAGATCCGCCTTTCCCTCCGCGCAGCGGCTGACCGCGATCATGTTCAGCACCACGATCAGGGCGTAGCTGTAAAGCGTACCGACCGGCGCGCCGCGGATGCCCATATCCGGATTGCCCACCATCAGATAGTTGGTGACCACCTTCAGCACGCCGCCGCACAGCAGCGTCCAGATGGGGATGCTTTCCCGCCCGCAGGCCTGCAAAATACCGTTGGTGACCACCATCAGACAGACAAAGATACTGGCAATGCCCAGCACCGTCAGGTGGTAGGCGGCGGCATGGGCCGTTTCCGGTACAGCGGGATAGAGCAGCTGAAGGATCGGTCCCGCCAGCACGCTGAGACCCGCTCCCATGGGAAAGGCCAGCAGTGCCGTCATCCGCAGAGCGGAGGAGGTGCAGCGCCGCAGCGCGGCGGTATCATGGCGGGCGCGGGCCTGGGTGATGGCGGGGATCAGCGCCACCGACAGGGGGTAGATAAAGGAGGGCGGCAGCACGAACAGTGTCATGCCGAAGGTGTACTGGCCGTACAGCTCCGCGGCGGCTTTGGCAGACAGGCCCAGCGTATTTTGCAGCGTGCCCAGCACCAGCGATTGGTCCAGCAGCGTCATAAGACTCATGCCGCCGCCTGCCAGGGTGATGGGGATGCCGATCCGCAGCAGCTGCCGGGCCGTATCGCCTATCGGCTCCGGCACATCGACACAAGGCTCCCGGCGAAAGCGCCGCAGAGACCAGAGCAGAAACAGAAACCCCAGCACTGTGCCGCAGGTGACGCCCGCGATGGCGCCGGCAGCGCCGGTTTCGGGGCCTGCGCCGCCGCGGAGAAGGAACCAGCAAAGCCCCAGTCCCACCACCAGCTTGCAGGTAGACTCGATGATCTGGCTGACAGCGGTGGGTGTCATGTCACCCAGCCCCTGGGTGTATCCCCGGATGGCGGAGGTAAGGCACACGCACAGCACCGAAGGCGCCAGTACCCGGATGGCGGCGGCTGCCGCCGGGTCATGCAGTATGCCGGCAAGCGCCTGCGGAAACAGCAGCATCAGCGCCGTGCATACCGTACCCGCGGCCCCAAGCAGCAGCAGCGCCGTAAGGAAGATCCGCCGGGTCTGCGCCGGACGGCCCAGCGCACAGGCCCGGGCCACCAGACGCGAAGCGGCCAATGGCAATCCGGCGGTGGACAGCATCAGAAGCAGGTTGTAGATATTATAGGCGGCGTAAAAATGGGCCATGCCCTGACTGTCCAGCAGGTTGCCCAGCGGGATCTTGTACAAGGCGCCCAGCACCTTGGTAACGGCTACCGCGCCGGCCAGAATGGCCGCGCCGCTTAAAAAGCTCTGCCTGCGCTGCAAACCGTCACCTCCTGACAAAAAGAATGGCTTGCGCGGGCGGCTGCGCCGCCCGCGCGATAATGAAGATCATTTCCCCAAATTCTCCAGCATCTCCCGGTGAAACGCCGCGAACTTCTCCAGATCCGCCGCGATCTGATCCTGCCGCTGGATATACTCGGTGGGATACTTGGGGTGGAATACCCGCTCGATGCGGTCGTCACGGCGGATATCCACCATCTTGGTGGAACCGCCCGCCCCCAGGGACAGAATGCTGTGCAGCTCCTCCATGATGTAAATATTATACAGTCCTTCCGCGCCGGATATGCACCAGCCTACATTTTCAAAGCTGCCGGACATGTACTTCTGCCGGTAGAGGTAGTAGGGGGCGAAGCCCGCCGCCCGCAGTGCGGGATCGGCGTAGTCCAGCATCTCCGCCACCGCCTCGGCAGAGGGGATGGGGCTGCCCTCCAGCGTCAGGCGGCTGCCCTTTTTCAGCGCCAGCGTATGGACGGTAATGTTGTCCGCGCCGCTTTTTACGCATTGATCCAGCGTCTTGCGGAAACCCTCCGGCGTGTCGGCGGGCAGGCCAGCGATGAGGTCCATGTTCACATGGGGAAAGCCCATGGAGGTGGCCAGCTCCATGGCGGCGAGAATATCCGCCGCGGAGTGCCTGCGGCCGATGGCCTGCAAGACCCTGTCGTCCAGCGACTGGGGGTTGACGCTGATACGGTCGGCCCCGTGGTCAAGGAGCACCTGCAATTTCTCCCGGTCGATGGTGTCGGGACGGCCCGCTTCAATGCAGTATTCCACCACGCCGCTCATGTCGAAGCTGCGGTTCAGGTGGGTCAGCAGGTGATCCATCTGCCTGGCGGACAGGGTAGTGGGCGTTCCGCCGCCCATATAGAAGGACCTGACACGCAGTCCCGTGTCCTTCACCATCTGGGCCGCCAGCGTGATCTCCCGCTCCAGCGCCTGAAGATACGGCTCCATCAGCTTGAAGGAGCGCTCCACCGCCTGGGAGACGAAGCTGCAATAGGCACAGCGGGTGGGGCAGAAGGGAATGCCGATGTACAGGGAGATGTCGTTGGGACGGAGCGCTTCCTTGGCGGCGATGCCCGCCTGGGCCGCCTCGATGCACATACGGCGGCGGGGGGCGGATACCTGATAGGTGCGGTCCAGCTCACGGTCGGCCTGACGGGGCGTCATGCCGCCGCGCAGCAGCCGGGCCGCCAGCTTGGCGGGCCGCACGCCCGTCAGGCTGCCCCATGTGGGGACACGGCCCAGGATCTCCACCGACGCCTTGAAAAAGCTCATTTTCAGCGCCCGCTGCCGCAGTCCCTCCTGCTGATAGGGGGTCAGGGCGGGGTCGATGCGCACGCGGGAAAGACCGCGGCCCTCCCGCCCCTGATAGCGGATGCGGGTGGTCGCGGTGGCGTAGGTATTCCCTTGGGAGAGCTTCACCCAGGCGCATCTGTCCTCCTCCGCCTCCGAATCGTACACCGGACGCTCGTTGGGGAAGAAGGCCAGCAGGTCCTGTTCGATGGCGTAACGGTCATTATGACCCGTAAAGATCAGCTTCATACGCTCATGCCCTGCTTCATATAGGGGTTGTACTTCCGCTCATAGTCCATGTCGGTGGCGGAATCGTGGCCGGGATAGACGGTGTACTGGCCCTCCAGCGCGCCCAGACGGGCCAGCGACTTCAGCATGGCCCGGTAGTCGCCGCCGGGGAAATCGCACCGGCCGCAGGAGCCGCGAAACAGGGTGTCTCCGGCGAAGAGCACGCCCTGTCCCTCCACCAGCAGGCAAACGGAGCCGGCGGAGTGGCCGGGAGTCTCCAGCACGTCCAGCGTCAGGCCGCCCACGGTCAGCTTGTCGCCCTCTTTATAGTACCGCTGGTTCTTTTCGCCCAGCCGGTGGAAGCGCAGCTCGCCGCCCATACCGTCGGTGACGTCGCCCGCGTGGATATAGACCGGCAGCTCCTGCCACGTCTCCAGCAGGCCCGCCACGCCGGTGCAGTGGTCAAAGTGGCCGTGAGTCAGGAGGATCATGGCGGGGGTACAGCCGCTGGAGGCGATCATGGCTTCGATGCGCTTCGGCTCGTCGCCGGGGTCGATGACGGCGCAGACACCGGCTTGTTCATCGCAGAGGATGTAGCAGTTGGTCATGATGGGGCCCACCATCAGAGAGAGTACCTTCATCCGTGCGCCCTCCTTACAGCTGGTCGGTGTCCACCACCAGTGTCAGCGGGCCGTCATTGAGACTGTCCACCTGCATATAGGCGCCGAACTCACCGGTTTCCGTATGGAAGCCTTTTTCCCGGCACAGCTCGATGAACTTCTCATACAGCGGGATCGCCACCTCAGGGCGGGCGGCCGCCAGAAATTCCGGACGGCGGCCCTTCTTGCAGTTGCCGTACAGGGTAAACTGGGATACCACCAGAAGCTCGCCCTTCACCGCCTCAAGCCCCAGATTCATCTTGCCGTTCTCATCCTCAAAAATGCGAAGGCCGGTCAGCTTATCCGCCAGCTTGACAGCCTGCGCTTCCGTATCCTCGTGGGTAATGCCCAGCAGGATCAGGAAGCCGGGACCGATCTGACCGTGTACCTTTCCGTCGATGGTGACGGAGGCGTGTTTCACGCGGGATAATACAGCGCGCATAATTTGTTCTCCTTTATACAGAATGTTATCATATTTGGTGCGTTTTTATGGGGGGACGATGCCCGCCGACCGGAAAGCGCGGTAGAAATTGCGTAGGGCGGCATGACCACATGCCGCCGGATGGCGGGAAGTGTTTGTCGCGCGGCGGGGTGTACCCCAAGGGCACTTGTTTCACTGCGTGCTCACCCCGCCCTGCGGATCGTTGAGCGGAAGGCTTGCGCCGGTCGTTTTTACCCCGCGGGGCGCGTCACCTTCATGACGCCCTGGATCTGCTCCAGTCTGCTCATGACGGTTTTCAGCTGATCCCGTCCGCCCACCTCGATGCCCAGATCCAGCAGGGCAAAGCCGTCCGGCGTAGAGCGGGCGTTCAGGGACAGCACACGGGTCTTTGTGGCGGACAGCACCGTGGACACGTCCACGATCAGGCTGATGCGGTCCTTGGCCACGATCTGCAGCAGCGTGTGATAGCTCTCGCTGGTCTTGTCAGCCCAGCTGACCCGGATCCAGCGGCCCGCCTCGGCAGGATTATCCTTGGAGCGCAGCACATTGGGACAGTCCGCCCGATGGACGGACACGCCGTAGCCGCGGGTGATAAAGCCCACGATGTCGTCTCCCGGCACGGGAGAGCAGCATTTGGAGAACTTCACCAGACAGTTGCTGAGACCCTCCACGATGATGCCGTGCTCACCCTTCCGCTGGGGGACGGCGGGCCGCATCATCTCCGGCTGGCCCTGTACCGGCACCTCTGCCTGCCGTTCGGCCTGATGCTGGTGCAGGATCCGCTGGATATCCTCCCGCAGACGGCCGATGACCTTTAAGGCCGTGACGCCGCCGTAACCAATGGCGGCATACATGTCGTCCACGGAGTTGAAGCTGAGCTTCTTCAGCACGTTTGGCACATTCTCGTCGGCCAGCAGCTCCTTCAGGGAAACCCCGGTGCGCTTCAGCTCCGACTCAAAGCTCTGACGGCCATTGACAATGTTCTCGTCCCGCTTTTCCCGCTTGAACCACTGGCGGATCTTGCTGCGGGCATTGCTGGAGCGGGCGATCTTGATCCAGTCGCGGCTGGGGCCGTGGGCACTCTGGCTGGTGGTGACCTCCACCACGTCGCCGTTTTGCAGCCGGTGGTTCAGCGGCACGATGCGGCCGTTGACCTTGGCGGACACCATGTGGTTGCCCACGGCGGAGTGGATGTTATAGGCAAAGTCGATGGGCGTAGCCCCGGCAGGCAGGTTGATCACGTCGCCGTTGGGGGTGAACACGAACACCTCGTCAGCGAACATGTCCACCTTCAGGGAGTGGATAAAGTCCTCGGCGTCGGCGCCCTCCTGATTCTCCAGCAGGCGGCGCACCCATTCGTAGCGGCCCTCGTCGCCGCCGCCCTGGCCGTTCTGCTTGTATTTCCAGTGGGCGGCGATGCCGTATTCCGCCACCTCGTGCATTTCCTTGGTGCGGATCTGCACCTCGAAGGGGATGCCGCTCTCGCCCACCACTGTGGTGTGCAGGCTTTGGTACAGGTTGGGCTTTGGCGTACCGATATAGTCCTTGAATCGGCCCAGAATGGGCTTATACAGGTCGTGGATGATGCCCAGCACGTTATAGCAGTCCGCCACGGTGTCCACAATGACCCGGAAGGCGAACAGATCGAATACATCATCCAGACTCTTGTTCTGGGTATACATCTTGCGGTAGATGGAGTAGGGGTGCTTCATGCGGCCATAGACAGCGGCCTCGATGCCGGCCTCCTTCAGCCGCCGGGTGATCTGGTCGTGGATGGCGGACATGAAGCCGTCGTACTCCGCCGCCTTTTCGTCCAAAGCCTCGGTGATCTCCCGGTAACCCACAGGATCCAGATATTTCAGAGAAAGATCCTCCAGCTCCCACTTCATCTTCTGCATGCCCAGCCGGTGGGCAATGGGGGCGTAGATCTCCATGGTTTCGAAGGATTTCTGCTTCTGTTTCTCCGGCGTCTGGTACTCCATGGTGCGCATGTTATGGAGCCGGTCGGAGATCTTGATGAGGATCACCCGGATGTCCTTGCTCATGGCCATCAGCATCTTCCGCAGGTTCTCCATCTGCTCCTCCTCCTTGGAGGTGTAGTGGACGCGGGTCAGCTTGCTGACGCCCTCTACCAGATCGGCCACCGTGGGAGAGAACAGCTTGGCCAGCTGCTCGTGGGTGGCGGCGGTATCCTCAATAGTGTCGTGCAGCAGCGCCGCTTCGATGGATTCGCTGTCCAGATGCAGCTCCTCCGCCACGATCTGGGCCACTGCCAACGGGTGGGTGATGAAGGGGGAGCCGTCCTTACGCAGCTGCGTGCCATGCAGATCCCGGGCAAACTCATAGGCCTGCCGGATCTGCTGAAAATTGGCGGAAGGGTTATAGCCGCGGACAGTATCCTCCAGGTGCTGATACATGGCCTCAATGTCTGGCTGCCTGTTCATTGGATACCGCCCCCTCCCCTGCCGGCTTCAGCGTCTGTCAGACGCCGTATGTATTCGGAATCCTCCAGCCGGACTTTTTTATCCTTTCCCTTCAGATACAGGTCTATGTTGTCGCCCTGCCGCCGGAAGCACAGCAGCCCCCGCTCCTGAAACACGGCCAGACACAGGGCGCCGCGCAGGAAGGGATCCGTTTTCCCCATGGCTGCCGCAAGAGACCGCAGCAGCGGCAGATAGGCCGTGTGCAGACCTTCTTCCGGAACAAGATGCTCCAGCATCCGCCAGGCGGCCACATATTGCTCCCGGGACGGCAGCATCCGGCGGGCGTTTTTGGCAGACACCGTCTCGCCTGCCGTACACTGCTCCACCAGCGTCAGCGATTCCTGTTCGCGGCTGCTGGCCAGCAGAGAGGGCCTGATATCCACCATTTGCAGCTGCACGGTGCGGCTGCCCCGAAATTCGTTGATCTGCAAATAGAACGCCGCGTCCACCCGGTCGCCCTCCTGACAGCCGCAGGCGGCAGCGGTGGTGGAGAAGAAAATGCCGTCAAACTGGGCGTTTCCTTTCCCCAGACGCAGCTTCAGGTGTCGGTTCTGGCCCACATTCTGGGTCCGCAGCAGCGTGGCGCCCATCAGGCAGAACAGGGGCCGGGCATTGCCGCTGCCATATGGCTCCAGCGCCGTCAGCGCCGTCACCTCCTGCAGGGTGACCCGGCTGGGCTGGCGGATCTCCATATCCACCTCCAGCGCCGACTCCGGCGTCTTGCCCACCCAATATTCGGCGGCGTACTGGTTCATCCGCGCCCGGAAGGCGGGGATGTTTGCTTCCTCGATGGTAAAGCCCGCCGCCAGCTCATGGCCGCCGAAGCCCAGCAGCAGGTCGGAGCAGCTCTCCAGCGCCGCGAACAGATTGAAGCCGCCCCAGCTGCGGCAGGAGCCTTTCCCCACACCGCCATTGAGGTGGATCATAAAGCTGGGACGGGAATATTTTTCGCTGAGACGGGAGGCAACAATACCCACCACGCCCTGATGCCACGTTTCCGAGGCCAGCACCAGCGCCCGGCGCTGCTCCTCCGGCAGCGCTTCGATCATAGTCTCCGCCTGAGAGTAAATGGTCTGCTCCACGCTCTGCCGCTCCCGGTTCAGGGCGCACAGCGCCTTGGCCAGCTCCTCCGCCTGCGCACTGTCCTGGCACAGCAGCAGATCCGCCGCCATGTCCGCCGCGCCCATGCGGCCCGCCGCATTGATGCGGGGCGCCAGCACAAAGCCGATCTGCACCGATGAGATCTCCCGTCCGGCCAGACCCGCTTCCCGCAGCAGGGCATGCAGCCCGATAAAGTCAGAGCGGTCCAGAGTAGCAAGACCCCGGGACACGATGGTGCGGTTCTCGCCGGTCATCTGCATCACGTCCGCCACCGTGCCGATGGCAGCCAGCGTGCAGTAGCGGGAAAACAGGGCTTCCTCACGGTCCGGGCCGCCCAGTGCCAGCACCAGCTTCAGCGCCACGCCGCAGCCGGCCAGATGCTTGAAGGGATAGCCGCAGTCGGTGCGGCGGGGATCTACCACCGCTGACGCTACCGGCAGCGTCTCCTTGCACTCGTGATGGTCGGTGACCACCACATCCATGCCGATGGAACGGGCATAGGCTACCTCCTCCACGCCGGTGATGCCGCAGTCCACCGTTACCAGCAGTGTGGCGCCGCCCTTGCGCAGACCCTCGATGGCGTCGCGGCTGAGACCGTAGCCGTCCTCGATCCGGCGGGGGATATAGTGCACCACATCCGCCCCGCGGCTTTTCAGATAGTCCACCATGATACAGGTGGCGGTAATGCCGTCCACATCGTAGTCACCGAAAATGGCGATCCGCTCGCCGCTGGCAATGGCCTGCGCGATCCGATCCACGGCCTTGTCCATGTCCCGCATCAGAAACGGGGAATGGGTAAGCGATGTTTCCTGCGTGAGAAATTCCGCCGCCTGTTCCTCGGTACTCACACCGCGGCTGGCCAGCACGCCGGACACCAGATAGGGATAGCCCGCATCCATCAGCCGGGTCTTTGCGGCGTCGTTTTCCGCCGCTACGCGCCAGGATGGAAATTTCATGGTCTCCCCCGCCTCCTTTCGCTTCCTTCTATAATAAATTATAGTATACCAAATTCCGCAACAAAGGTAAAGGAAAAAATCTCTGCGCTCCGGTTGCAATCACGGCGCGGATACCGTATAATAAATTTGTCAATAAAGAGAAATGAGGAGCCTTCCATGCGTCCAGACGGCAGCCGGGTCAAAGACCTTCCGCCCATTGTGGCGGCTATTCCCTATATCATGCCCAAGCGGTATGATGCCCAAAACACGATCACGGAATATATCGACGAGGAGCTGATCAAATCCTACATCCGGGAAAAGCGCCGCGCCGGCATCCGCATCAACCATATGGCGGTGATCATCGCCGCCTACTATCGGGCCGTGATGTATAATCCCAAGCTGAATTATTTCATTATGAACAGCAAGGTCTACAAGCGCAACCATTTCTGCGTGTCCTTCGTCATTCTGAAAAAACTGGCGGACGGACGGCCTGATGAAACATCCCTGAAGATCTTTCTGACACCGGCGGACACGATTTTCTCCATCCAGCAGAAGATCGCCGACGCGGTGGCCGCTAACGCCGCCACGGAGCAGAAGAACAGCACGGACCGCTTTGCCCGGATGATGTTCTCAATTCCGGCGCTGCCCAAGATCGTGATCTGGCTGGCCTATCATCTGGACAAGCTGGGGCTGCTGCCCCGGAAGATCATCGACCTGAGCCCCTTCCATACCAGCATGTTCATCACCAACCTGGCCTCGATCAAAACCAGCTATATCCACCACCACTGCTACGAGTTCGGCACCACCAGCGTGTTTGTCTGCATGGGCAAGCCTGTGCCGGATTATATGAGCGGCAACCTCAACAAAAAGATCATGCCGCTGGGCGTCGTGATGGACGAGCGGATCTGTACCGGCTATGAGTATGCCGCCTTCTGCAACGATTTCCGAAAATTCCTTCGGACGCCGGAGGTCCTGGAAACACCGTATCAGGCGTGACGCGGAATGCGATGATCACATATTAAAAAGGACCCGCGTCCCTTAGAGACGCGGGTCCTCTTTCTATGCAATTGAAGCGTCAGCGCTTGTTGTAGGCGTCGATGCCCTTGGCCAGCAGATCCATGGCACGCTCCAGATCCGCCTGCTTCAGCACATAGGCGATGCGGATCTCGTTCTTTCCCTTGCCGGGAGTGGCGTAGAAGGGTTCGCCGGGCGCGAACATCACGGTGTCGCCGTTGTCGTCAAACTCCTCCAGCAGCCATTTCTGGAAGGTATCCGCGTCATCCACCGGCAGCGCGGCCATGACGTAGAAGGCACCCTTGGGGCATTCGCATACCACGCCGGGGATCTCATGCAGCTTCTTCATCACGGTGTCGCGGCGGCGCTTGTACTCCTCGCGGACAGCGGCGAAGTAGTCGGGGCCTACGCTGTACAGCGCGGCGGCAGCCACCTGATCGATGGTGGGAACGGACAGGCGGCACTGGGCGTACTTCATAGCCTGCGCCATCAGCTCCTTATTGCGGGAGATCATGCAGCCGATACGGGCGCCGCAGGCAGAGAACCGCTTCGAAACGGTGTCGATGACGATCACGTTCTCGGCGGCGTCCTCAAACTGGCCCATGGACTGCAGCGGCTCGCCGGCGTAGAC
>SAMEA104315427__coassemble_654_pt1 | contig 26670 bp, 24 predicted proteins | sample SAMEA104315427__metabat2_low_PE_034 | metagenome-assembled genome bin SAMEA104315427 (sample SAMEA104315427) | gut metagenome | biome: Monkey gut; feature: monkey-associated habitat; material: faeces | place: China | collected 2013 | reverse complement strand
CGGCTGGGAGATCGGCCCCGAGGTGGTCAAGGAAGAGTGCGAGCAGCAGGGCCAGAAGTTCGGCGCTTACGGCTTCTTCAAGATCTGCACCAAGGTCATCACCCCCCTGTGCATGCTGCTGATCCTGTACGGTCAGGTGGCTGGCTTCTTCGGATTCTAAAAAAGAATATTCATACGCAGAGAGTGTATAAAAGAAAGAGACCGGAGCCGCCGCTCCGGTCTTTTTTTGCATAGGTATATCAGGAGAAAGTGCCGCAAAGACAGGGTGGCTGCTTCGGCGGCATAGCCGCCGAGATCGGATGCGAAAAACATGCCACTGGCATGGTTTTATATCGCACCGACGCCGCTCCGGTCTTTCTTTCAATATAGGTGCATCAGTTTTTCATATAGGTATATCAGGAGAAAGCGCCGCTTTTATCCCATCAGCGCGATGGCGTGATGCAGGTTGGAGATCTCCACTCTGGGCTGGCTGGCGGCGTACTCGCCATCCAGCGACCAGGGGATGATGTCGTCAGTGGTCAGGGTCACATGCTCCACATGGCGGAAAATGATGCCCGGCGCGTCGTACTCCATCCGGGTCAGGGAGCCGATCAGCGTGCTCAGCTCCACGGCGTTTTTCGGCATCCGCAGCAGCAGAAGCTCGAACTTCCCGTCGTCCATTTTCACATGGCTGGGATCCAGCTTCATCAGCCCGCCCAGCGAGGTGGAATTGCATACCGCGCCGAATATATATTCACCCTCGAACACCTCGCCGTCCGCCGCGATGCGGCAGCAATAGGGCCGCAGGGAATCCAGATCGTTCATTCCCTCGAAGATATAGGCCAGATGTCCCAGCGCGTTTTTCGCCGCCTGCGTGGCGGAGTAGGACGCCCGGGTGAAGGCCCCGAAGGAGGCCACATAGGCGAAATACCGTCCGTTGTGCTGCCCCAGATCCAGCCGCCGGGGCTGGGCACAGGCGGCGATGGCGTTGGCCGCCGCCATGGGCTGGGCGGGGATGTGGAGACTGGCGGCGAAATCGTTGGTGCTGCCGTGGGGGATGTACCCCACCGGCGGCCGCTCCGGCAGCGCCATCAGGCCGCACAGCGTCTCATTCAGCGTGCCGTCTCCGCCGGCGCAGACCACCAGATCGAACTGGCCGCCCAGCTCTGCCGCGGTCCGCCTGGCGTCCCCCGGCCCCTCGGTGATGACCAGCTTGATCAGATACCCCGCCTGAGACAGCCGCGCCACCACGTCGAACATGGGGGCCATGGAGCGGGTGCGGCCCGCCCGGGGATTGACGATAAACAGCAGTTTTTTCATGGTGGACCTCCTGTGAAAGATCGTTCCACCATTATGCCACAGCGGCGGGGAAAATGCAATTCCCTGGTGAAAGTCCTTGCAAATCACCGAGGAATTTAGTATGATAAAAAGCAGAAAACAGAGCCACGGGAAGGGGGCGGCCGCGTGAAGGGAAAGATCTACTGGCGCTGGGGCCTGACGGCATTTCTGACGGTATGCGCCATTCTGGTGTTTTATGACGCCTTTTATCAGGGCGGCACATTACAGCACATTCTGGGGAAGCTGGCGCAGGTGCTGGCCCCCGTGTTCTATGGCCTTGCCATGGCCTATCTGCTGACGCCGCTGGTCAAGTGGTTCGAGCGGGGCCTGCTGTGGTGCGTGGGCAAGCTGCGGAAACGGCTGCCGGACAAGCCGCCCAAGCATGGCAAGGCATGGCTGCGTGCCGGCGCGATCCTGCTGACGTGGGCCGTGGTGCTGGCGCTGCTCTACTGGCTGATGAGCGTGCTGGTCCCCCAGCTGATCGACAGCGTGACCATGCTGATCAAGAACGCCCGCTACTATTATTATAAGGTATATCGCTGGGCGGATACCTGGCTGAAGGAGAATCCGGAGATCGGCAGCTGGGCCAACGACGTGCTGAGCGACTACTACAACAACGCCCTCAATACCCTGACGGAGACCATCCTGCCCAGGGCGCAGGAGCTGGCGGCGACGCTGACCGGCGGTATCTGGGTGGGGATCCGCAGCGTGATCGGCTTCGCGCTGGACCTTATCGTGGGCATCATCATCTCCGTGTACCTGCTGGCCATGAAGGAGAAGAGTCTGGCCCGCTGCTGCAAGATGATCTACGCCACCATGAAGCGGGAGACAGCGGAGCTGGTGCTGACGGGGCTGCACAATACCAACCGCGTATTCTCCGGCTTTGTCCGGGGCAAGCTGCTGGATTCGCTGATCATCGGCATCCTGTGCTTCATCGGGTGCTCCATCCTGAAAATGCCCTATACCCCGCTGGTCAGCGTGGTGGTGGGCGTCACCAACGTGATCCCCTTCTTCGGTCCGTTCCTGGGCGCCATCCCCAGCGCGTTCCTGATCCTGCTGGTCAGTCCGCTGAAGTGCCTGTACTTCATCATTTTCATCATTCTGCTCCAGCAGCTGGACGGCAATGTCATCGGCCCGAAGATCCTGGGCGACAGCACTGGCATTTCCAGCTTCTGGGTCATTGTGGCCATTCTGGTGGGCGGCGGCTTCTTCGGCGTGCCGGGGATGTTCTTCGGCGTGCCGGTGTTTGCCTGCCTGCGGATGCTGGTGAAATGGCTGATGGACCGCCGCCTGACGCGCCGCGGCATGCCCACCGAGGCCAGCGCCTATGTGGAGCGGAAGGAAGCCCTGCGGCAGTCCCGCGCCGCCGGTCAGGCGGAGGAGGACGCGGAGAACAAATCGGAATAGCAGCAGTCTCACAGGCGGCCGGAATGGCCGCCTGTATGTTTTTTCGACCCTTTGGCCCGGTTTGGGTGAATTTGTGCTTGTCATACGGGGAAAAGTGTGATACACTGCCCCTTGAGCCTGCATTTTTACGGGACTCATACCATATCGACAATTGAATAAAGAAACCATTATTTCTGTCCCCGCGGAAGGACGCGGGGAGAAAAGGAGAAGAACATGAAGAAACTGGTATCTCTTTTCCTGTCGCTGGTAATGGTCGGCGCTGTACTCTGCGGATGCGGAGGCGGCAGCAGTCAGGGCGACGAAGGAAGTAACGGCTTGCAAAACGAGCGGAAAGCCAACAACGAGATCGTTGTGGCCATCGCTCAGGACCTGGAAGACAGTCTTGACCCCCACGCGGCAGCGGCGGCAGGAACCAGAGAGGTCTTATTCAACATCTACGAGGGACTGGTGAAGATCAGCCCCGATGGCGAATTGATCCCCGCTGTGGCTGAACGCTACGAGATCTCGGAGGGCGGACTTGTCTACACCTTCACATTGCGTGAGGGCGTGAAGTTCCACAATGGCGAGAGCGTGACCGCGGCGGATGTGGTCTATTCCATGAACCGCTGCGCTGACAACTCGGGGGACTCCGCCCTGGTGTCGGCGTTTTCTGCTATTCAGGACCTGAAAGCCGTGGACGAAAAAACCGTGACCTTCCGGCTGGAGCAGCCCGATCTGGAGCTGATCAACTTCCTGTCGGCGGCCATCATTCCCGAGGGCAGCGACCCTCAGGCGGGCTTCATCCCCGGCACCGGTCCCTTCAAGCTGGTGTCCCGCTCTCCCCAGGAGAACATCGTGCTGGAGCGCTTTGACGACTATTGGGGCACGCCCGCCGGCGTCAGCAAGGTGACCTATCAGATCTACGAGGATTCCACCGCGCTGATGATGGCCCTGAAGGGCGGCAGCGTGGACGTCTGCGCCCACCTGACCAGCGCCCAGACTGCCCAGCTGGGCAGCGGCTTCACGGTGCTGGAGGGCACCATGAATCTGGTGCAGGCGGTGTATCTCAACAACGCGAAGGCCCCCTTCGACAACGAGAAGGTGCGGCAGGCCATGAGCTATGCCATCAACCGGCAGGAGATCATGGACATCGTGGCCGACGGCCACGGTACGCCTGTGGGCAGCAGCATCTATCCCAAGCTGGGCAAGTACTTCCTGCCGGAGCTGGCGGACTACTACGCCTATGATCCCGCCAAGGGCAAGGCGCTGCTGGCGGAGGCGGGCTATCCCGACGGCTTTGATATGACCATCGCCGTATCCTCCAACTATCAGCCCCATATGGACACCGCCGAGGTGGTGGTGCAGCAGCTCTCCGCCATCGGTATCCGGGCCACGGTGCAGCCGGTGGATGCCACCACATGGTATAACGACGTGTATGTGGGCCGTCAGTTCGACGCCACCATCACAGGTCTTGATGCCAAGAACACCACCGCCCGGGCCATGCTGGAGCGGTTCGTGTCCGACAACGGCAAGAACTTCATCAACTACAATGATCCCGCGTATGACGCCCTGTACGCCAAGGCCAGGGCCTGCACCGACGACGCGGAGCAGACCGCCGTCTATCAGCAGATGGAGACGCGGCTGACCGAGACCGCCGCCAACCTGTATTTGCAGGACATGGCCGATCTGGTGGCCGTCCGCGGCGACCTGACGGGCTATACCTTCTATCCCATCTACGCCCAGGATCTGAGCACCATTTCCTACGCGGAATAGTAAAATAGCGGCAGCGCGGCAAAGCGGGGCGCTGCCGGAAAGAAAGAGATGATGACCATGAAAAACATCGTGAAGAAGATCGGAATGATGCTTTTGACCATGGTCATCGTCTCTTTCTTCGCGTTTCTGGCCTTCCAGATCATTCCCGGCGACCCCACCACCAAGCTGCTGGGCAGCGACGCCACCGCCGAGGCGGTGGCCGCCATGCGGGCGGAACTGGGGCTGGACCGGCCCTTTTTCACCCGCTATTTCGAGTGGGTGCTCCACGCGGTGCAGGGGGATTTCGGCACCTCCTACATCTACGCCATGCCGGTATCGCAGCTTCTGAACGGCAAGCTGGGCGTCACCGCCCTGCTGACGGCCATCGCCTTTGTGCTGATCGTGGTGGTGTCGCTGCCGGTGGGGCTGTTTGCCGCCGCCCATCAGGGCGGACGGCTGGACCGCGCCCTGACGGTGTTCGGCCAGGTGGTGATGGCGGTGCCGCCGTTCTTCACCGGCATCCTGCTGACGCTGGTGTGCGGCCTTGTGCTGCACTGGTTTGACCCCGGCGCGTTTATCGCGCCGTCCCAGGGCTTCTGGCGCAGCGTGGGCTATCTGCTCTATCCCGCTGTGGCCATCGCCCTGCCCCGTATCGCCATGACGGTGAAGATGCTGAAAAGCTCCATCGCCGGCGAGCTGGAGAAGGACTACGTCCGCACGGCTTACAGCCGGGGCAACTCGCCCCGCGCTGCCCTGTACCGCCATGTGCTGCGCAACGCCGTGGTGCCTACGGTGGCGTTCCTGGCCATGACGGCGGCGGATATCGTGGCGGGCAGCGTCATCATCGAGCAGGTCTTTGCCATCTCCGGTCTGGGCCGTTTGCTGTTAAGCTCCATCGCCAACCGGGACTTCCCGGTGGTGCAGGCCATCGTGGTGATCCTGGCGCTGTGGGTGGTGCTGGTGAACTGCCTGGCGGATATCGTCAACCAGCGGCTGGACCCCCGGCTGCGGCTGCAATAAGGAGGGGACGACGATGATGCTGCGAAACCGAAAGAACGTCTCCTTCCGTGTCGGCCTTGCCATTGCCGCCGTGATGGCGGCGCTGGCGCTGGTGGGCTATGTCTGGACGCCCTGTGACCCCACGGCCATCGTGGGCAGTGAAAAATTCCTGGCCCCGTCCCTGCGGCACCTGTTCGGCACCGACAACTTCGGGCGGGACATCTTCAGCCGGGTGATGGTGGGCGTGGGCACCACCTTCTTCATTTCCCTGTGCACCGTGTGCATCGGCGGCGTGGCGGGCACGCTGATCGGCGCGTTTACCGGCTACTTCGGCGGCGTGGTGGACGAGGTGCTGATGCGCATCAACGACGCGCTGACCGCCTTTCCCAATATCCTGCTGGCGCTGGTGTTCATCGCCATGCTGGGCTTCGGCAAATACAATGTGATCCTGGCGCTGGGCGTGGCCTTCATTCCCAGCTTTGCCCGTGTGGTGCGGGCGGAGTTCGCCCGGCACCGGGCCATGAGCTATGTCAGATCCGCCCGGTTGATGGGTGCCTCCCATCTGCGGATCATGTTCCGGCACATCCTGCCCAATACACGGGGCGTGGTGCTGCCGGCGCTGGTCATCGGGTTCAACAACGCCGTGCTGGCGGAAGCCAGCATGAGCTATCTGGGCATCGGCGTAGCGCCGCCTGACGTGTCGCTGGGCTATATGCTGTCCGAATCCCAGAACTATATGATGACGGCCCCGTGGTATGTGCTGTGTACCGGCCTTGTGATCGTGCTGCTGATCCTGGGTGTCAGCATGATGGGCGAGGGCCTGCGGAAGGGAGGCGTGTGACCATGCTGGAGATCAAAGACCTTCATGTCCGCTTTCACGACGCCGACCATGAGGCCGTCCGGGGCATCGACCTGACGGTGGCCGACGGCGAGATCATGGGTCTGGTGGGCGAGAGCGGCAGCGGCAAGACCGTCACCGCCATGGTGATATCCGGCCTGATGCCCCGCCGGAAGGCGGACGTGTCCGGGCAAGTGCTGCTGGACGGCAGGGATCTGCTGGCGCTGGACGCGGCCCAGATGCGCAAGCGGCAGGGCTGCGCCATTTCAGTGGTGTTTCAGGAGCCTATGAGCGCCATGGACCCCGTCATGCGCGTCGGCCCCCAGGTGGAGGAAGCCCTTCGGGTCCACACGAAGCTCTCGGCCCAGGAACGGCGGCAGCGGGCCTTGCAGGCCCTGCGGGACGTGGATCTGGCCGACGCCGAGGCCGTCTATGACAAGTACCCCCACCAGATGTCCGGCGGCATGCTCCAGCGGGCCATGATCGCGGCGGCCATTATCTCCCGGCCCAAGCTGCTGCTGGCGGACGAGCCGACCACCGCGCTGGACGTGACCATTCAGGCCCAGATCCTGGAGCTGCTGCGGCGGCTGAACCGGGAAATGGGCATGTCCATTCTGTTCATCTCCCACAACCTGAACGTGGTGCGCAAGCTGTGCACCCGCGTGGCGGTGATGGAGAAGGGCCTCATCGTGGAGACCGGCGACACGCAGCAGGTGTTCTACGATCCACGGGCCGACTATACAAAGCGGCTCATCGCCGCCATCCCCACGAGGAAGAAGCTATGCTAGAGACCGTATTGGAAGTCAATGACCTGAACGTGTGGTACCGCGGCGGCGCGGGACTGCGCAGGCAGCGCCATCAGGTGCTCCACGATGTCAGCTTTACCCTGTACCGGGGCGAGATCCTGGGCCTGGTGGGGGAGAGCGGCAGCGGCAAATCCACTCTGGCCCGGGCGGTGCTGGGCATGGAAAGGGACGTCACCGGTACGGTGCTCCACCATACCAAGCGGCCCCAGATGGTCTTTCAGGACCCGGCGGGCAGCCTGAATCCCTCCTTCACCGTGGCCCAGACGCTGGCGGAGCCGCTGCATATCTACGGCAAGTACGATAAGGCCGGTATCGACAGCCGGGTGCGGGACACCATGGCGCTGGTGGGACTGGACGAGGAGTACTGCGGCCGCTATCCCCACGAGCTGTCCGGCGGACAGAAGCAGCGGGTGTGCATCGGCGCGGCGCTGATCCAGAAGCCGGGCCTGATCATCGCCGACGAGGCGGTGTCGGCGCTGGATGTGACCATTCAGGCCCAGATCTTGCAGCTGATCGCCCGTCTGCGGCGGGAGTTCGGCATTTCCTACCTGTTCATCTCCCACGATCTCAACGTGGTGTATGAGATCTGCGACCGTGTGCTTGTGATGAAGGACGGCCGCATCGTGGAGCAGGGTACCGTGGACGAGGTGTACGACCACCCGAAGGCGGAATATACGAAACAGTTATTACAAGCAGCGGAGTGATGATAGCATGACAGACGAAAGAAAGCAGCAATTATTGAATCTGGCGCTGGACAGCGAGCCGTTTGACGTACACAACCATGTGAAGATCGTGGCCGTGGACGACGGCTGGGCGCAGGTGGAGGTGGAGATCCACCCCGAGACGCTGAACCGCTGGGGCATCCCCCACGGCGGCATTTTGTTCACCCTGTCGGACGTGGCCTGCGGCATGGCCATCCTGACCACGCGGATGGAGGCCTGCGTCACCGTCAGCGGCACCATCGACTGCATCAACGCAGGCCCCGCCTCCGGTAAGCTGATCGCCACCGGACGGGTGCAGAAGGCGGGCGGCAAGCTGGTCTTCTGCGATTCCGAGATCCGCGACGATACCGGAAAGCTGATCACCACCGGGCATACGGTGATGTACTTCACCGGCAAGCAGCTGGGATGACGGCGTTTTCGCGGCGGTATCGCGCCCAGCTGCGGTGGCTGGCGGGACTGGCGGCGTTTTTCGCCGCCTATTTTCTCCTGCGCCGCAGCCGTTCCGCCATGAACTGGCTGTGCGGCCGGGTCATCCTGCCGCTGGAGCAGGCGCTGGGCCGCCTGTGCGGTCTCACCTCTGTCTCTGTGGCAGAGGTGCTGATCTTATCGGGGGTCTACGCCGCCATCCTCTATCTGGCGTGGCAGCTGCGGTGTCTGATCGCCGGTCCGGAGCGGGGCGCGCGCCTGTGCCGCGTGGCCCTGACGGCGGTGAACGTGACGCTCAGCGTCTATGCGGGCTTCTGCCTGCTGTGGGGCGTTTTTTACAGCGCCGACAGCTTTCAGGACAGGTCCGGCCTGACGGCCCGGGGCGGCACGGCGGAGGAGCTGACCGTCCTGACGGAGCGCTTTGCCGCCGCGCTGTCCGCTCTCGCGCCCCAGGTGGAGCGGGACGAAAACGGCTGCTTCGCCGTATCCCGGCAGGAGATATTCGACGGAGCCATGACGTCCTATGACGGCGTCGCGGCGGCGTTTGACTGTCTCAGCAGGCCCAATGCCGCCCCGAAAGCCTTTGTGTCCTCCCGCGCCATGAGCTATCTGGATTTCAGCGGCTTTTACTTTCCCTTCACCGGCGAGGCCAACCTCAACGACGAAAGCCCCGCCTGCTATCTGCCGGTCAACATCTGCCACGAGCTGGCCCACCAGCAGGGCATCGCCTCCGAGCAGGAGTGCAACTTTGTGGGGATCGTGGCCGCCGTTACGTCCGCCGATACCGCCTATCGCTATTCCGGCTGCCTGATGGGCTATGTCCATCTGGCCAACGCCCTGTACCGGACGGACCCGGCGGCGTGGCAGACCATCCGGGACAGCCTGCCGGATACCGTTCTGGCCGATCTGCGGCAGAACAGCGCCTATTGGGCGCGGTTCGACGGGCTGGTGAACACCGCCGCCGGAAAGGTCTATGACGGGTTTCTCAGATCCAACGGCCTGCGGGACGGCGTGCAGAGCTACGGCGCGGTGGTGGATCTGCTGCTGGCCTACTACTGCCCCGAAGCGTAAAAAAGCGCCCTGTACGGGCGCCATAGGGAAAAATACACCGCGGCGGTCTGAAAACCGCCGCGGCTGCTTTATGGGGATACGCCGGCCCGGCGTCAGGGCCGGTTTTCGCTTTCGCCGGTCTCCGGATGGAACCGCCGGTACACCGCCAGCGCCGTCGGGGCGGGCAGTACCTTCCGCAGCTCCTCCGGGGCGGCCGCTTCAATGGCCTTCACGGTGCCGAACCGCTTCAGCAGCGCCTGCTTCCGGGTCTCGCCCACGCCGGGGATGCCGTCCAGCTTGCTGCGATAGGCGCGCTTTTTGTGCTTCTGCCGCTGGAAGGTGATGGCGAACCGGTGCACCTCCTCCTGCACCCGGCCGATAAGGGTGAAAATGTGGGGGGACTGCTGGATACCCAGCTCGGCCCCCTCCGGGGTGATCAGGGCGCGGGTACGGTGCCGGTCGTCCTTCACCATGCCCAGAACGGGGAGGGATACCCCCGCCGCCCGTTCCGCCGCCAGCGCCGCGTGGACGTGGCCAAGGCCGCCGTCGATCAGCAGCAGGTCGGGCAGGGGCGGGAACTTCTCGTCGTCCCTGTGGGAAAACCGCCGCTCCAGCACCTCCTGCATGGCGGCGTAGTCGTCAGGCCCGGTCAGGGTCCTGATGGCGAACTTGCGGTAATCCCGCTTCAGGGGCTTGCCGTCCACAAACACCACCATGGAGGCCACCATGTCGTCGCTGCCCAGGTTGGAGATGTCGTAGCTCTCCATCCGCCGGGGGAGGACGGGCAGCCGCGCCAGCGCCTGTAGGTCCGCCAGCGTTCGGGAGGAGCGCTCCGCCTCGGTGGTGATCCGCTCCACCTCCTCGCGGGCGTTCCGGGCCGCCATGTCCACCAGCTGGGAGCGCTCGCCCCGCTGCGGCGCCTTGACGGTCACCTTATGGCCCGCCTGCCCCGTCAGCAGGGCGGCGAAGGTGTCGCTGCCGTCGAAAAGGCACGGCAGCAGGATCTCCCGGGGCAGCGCCGCCTTGTCCAGATAGTACTGGCTCAGCACGGCGGACAGCACCTCCGGCTCCGACTGGTCGGCGGCGGTGGGGAAGATCTCGGTCTGGCGGCCCAGCAGGTCGCCGTTTTCAATGTGCAGCACCGCCGCGCCGCACCGCGCCGGCCCAATGTATACGCCCCACACGTCCGTGTCGGCGCACACACCGGCGATCACCTGCTGCTGCTTGCCCAGCACCTGCAATGCCTGCATCCGGTCACGGAGCGCCGCGGCCTTTTCAAATTCCAGATGTTCCGCCGCGGTCTCCATCTCCTGCCGCAGGCCCGCCGTCACCTGCCGCAGCTTGCCGCCCAGCAGCTCCGCCGCCTGGGCCATCCGGGCCTGATACTCCGCCTGACCGGGGCCGTCGGGTGAGCAGAAGCCGTCGCACCGGCCGATGTGGTGGTTCAGGCAGGGACGCTCTTTGCCGATATCCCGTGGGAACTGGCGGTTACAGGTGGGCAGCTTCAGGGCGGCGCACACCGCCTGCAAGGCGGCCCGTGTCTCGTGCCGCCCGCCGAAGGGGCCGAAGTACCGCGCCCCATCCTCCGCCGGCTTGTTCACCAGCGTGAACCGGGGATAGGGGGCCTTCTCGCTGAGCCGCACGAAGGGATAGCCCTTGTCGTCCTTCAGCAGGATATTGTACCGGGGCTGGTGCCGCTTGATCAGGGAGTTTTCCAGCACCAGCGCCTCAAACTCCGTCCGCACCACGATGGTGTCGAAATGATCCACCTGGGACACCATCATCCGGGTCTTTTCGTTGTGGCCGCTGCCGGACTGGAAGTACTGGCTGACGCGGTTTTTCAGCTTTTTCGCCTTGCCCACATAGATGACCAGTCCCGTCTTGTCCATCATGATATACACGCCGGGGGACAGCGGCAGACTGTCCGCCTTTTGCAGCAGCTCCTGTTTCGTCATGGCGATGTCCTCCTCTCCGGATCTTCTCCCAGTATAGCACGCCGCCGTCTGTGCCGCAAGGTTGCGTTTCGCGGCGCGGTGTGGTACGATAAGAAAAAACAGCGAAAGAGGGATCGTTTTATGATACAGGATATCGCACCCCACCGGTTCGACCGGACCTATGTGATCGGCAAGCCCGACGCTCACGACATCGCCCTGTGCGTGCGCAGGGGGAAGGTGCTGCTGCAAAGAGACGGCGATGGCTGGGCCTTGCCCCGGTTTGGAACGGCCATCCCCACAGAGGATGCCCTCCACGTGTTCTCGCTGGACGGGGTGGACTGCTATCTGGGGCGCACGCCGGATACCGTGCCGGAGGGCATGGAGTATGTGGACGTGGGCGGCATCCGCGGCGTGCGGCCCATGGAGGTGGCCTTCGCCGCCATCACCGCCGTGCAGCTCCACCGGTGGTACGGCGCGCGGCAGTTCTGCGGCCGCTGCGGCCACAAGATGAAGCCCAGCGACATCGAGCGGGCCATGGTCTGTCCGGCATGCGGCCAGATCGAGTATCCCAAGATCTGCCCCGCCGTGATCGTGGCCGTTACCCACGGGGACAAGCTGCTGCTGACCCGGTACGCCAACCGTCCCTTCCGAGGCTATGCCCTTATCGCCGGATTCGTGGAGATCGGCGAAACGCTGGAGGACACCGTCCACCGCGAGGTGATGGAGGAGGTGGGCGTGAAGGTGAAGAACCTGCGGTATTACAAAAACCAGCCCTGGGCCTTCACCGACACGCTGCTGACCGGCTTTTACTGCGAGCTGGACGGCGACCCGGCCATCACCCTGGACCACAACGAGCTGTGCGAGGGGGTGTGGCTCAGCCGTGAGGAGATCCCCAGCCGGGAAAACGATGTGAGCCTGACTGCCGAGATGATCGAGCGGTTCCGGCTGGGCAGGGAATAAACCAACAGCGCTGTCCATCGGACAGCGCTGTTTCGCGTGAAAAAGCCTTTTGACCACGGGAGCGAAGCGCTCATGCCTTAGTTCAGCCCCTCCGCGTTCATTTCAAACAGTTCGCCAACGCGCTCCCGCAGCTTTCGATGCTCCGGCGCGGTCAGCTGCCCGTCCTCTGCCAGCAGCTGTTCGGCGGCGGTCTGGGCCTCGTCCAGCAGCTGCATGTCGCAGCGCAGGTCGGCGATCCGCAGGGCGGGCAGACCGTGCTGCCGCTGGCCGAAGAAATCGCCGGGGCCGCGAAGCTTCAGGTCCTCCTCCGCGATCCGGAAGCCGTCGCTGCTGTCCGTCAGGGCCTTCAGGCGGCGCTTTGTCTCCTCGCCGCCCCCCTGGGCCACCAGCACGCAATAGCTTTTCGCGCTGCCCCGGCCTACCCGGCCCCGCAGCTGGTGCAGCTGGCTCAGGCCGAACCGCTCGGCGTTCTCCACCACCATCAGCGTGGCGTTGGGCACGTCCACGCCCACCTCCACCACCGTGGTGGACACCAGGATATCCGCCTCGCCGGCGGCAAAGGCCGCCATGACGGTCTCCTTCTCTTTCGCCTTCATCCTGCCGTGGAGCACGGCGATCCGCAGATCGGGAAACGTCTCCTCCTGCAAGGCTTTGGCGTAGGCCGTCACGGCCTTCCGCTCATCGGGCACTTCGTCGCCGTCTCCCACCAGCGGACAGATGACGAACACCTGATGGCCCGCCGCCGCCTGCTTGCGGATGAAGCCGTTCAGCCGCGCCCGGTAGCGCTCGTCCACGGCGAAGGTATCCACCTTCTGCCGCCCCGGCGGCAGCTCCCGGATCACGGACACGTCCAGGTCGCCGTAGATGATCAGCGCCAGCGTCCGGGGGATGGGGGTGGCGGACAGCACCAGCATGTGGGGATTCTCCGCCTTCCGGCCCAGGGCCGACCGCTGGGCCACGCCGAAGCGGTGCTGCTCGTCGGTGATGACCAGCCCCAGCCGCTGATAGTGTACGTCCTCCGTCAGCAGGGCGTGGGTGCCGATGCACAGGCCGATGCTGCCGCCGGACAGCCCCTCCAGAATGGCCCGCCGCTCCTTCGCCCTTGTGGAGCCGGTCAGCAGGGCGCAGGGGATGCCGAACCGGGCAAACAGGGGGGCGAGATTTTCGTAATGCTGCCGGGCCAGTATCTCCGTGGGGGCCATCAGCGCCGCCTGCCACCCCGACTGGGCGGCGAACCACACGCAGGCGGCGGCCACCATGGTCTTGCCGCTGCCCACGTCGCCCTGACACAGCCGGTTCATGGGCCGGGCCGAGGTCATGTCGGCCACCGCGTCGCCGATGGCCTTCCGCTGCCCGTCCGTCAGGGGGAAGGGCAGCGCGTCATAGAAGGGCTGCATGTCCGCGGCGCGGCACAGCGGGCCGGCCACATCCACCCGCCGCTGGCGCAGCAGGTGCAGCCCGCATTTCAGCAGAAACAGTTCCTCGAAGGCCAGCCGCCGGTGGGCCTGCTCCAGCGCCTGAAAGCTGGCGGGGAAATGGATGTTTTCATAGGCGTAGTTGATGAAGCAAAGCTGATGGGCCATCCGCACGCCGTCCGGCAGCACGTCCGGCAGCAGCTCGCGGCACTCGTCCAGCCCCTGGCGCATGGCCTTTTGCAGCAGCTGCTGGCTGACGCCCTTTGTCAGGGGGTACACCGGCACGATGCGGCCCGTCAGCTGCTGCTGTCCCTCCGGCTCCATCAGGGGATTGGTCATCTGCCGCCGCAGAAGATTGCCCTCCACCCTGCCGCAGAACACGAAGCTGTCTCCGGCGTGGAGACTCTGCTGGCGATAGGCCTGATTGAAGAACGTTACGTCCAGCACGCCGGTCTCGTCCACCGCCCGTACCTTCACCACCGTGCGGCCGCCGGTGATGCGGCGGCTGACCGGCTCGGCGGCGATCATGGCGCGGCAGCAGGCCGTCTCGCCCACAGGCAGCTCCGCGATGGGATAGATGGCGGTGCGGTCCTCATACCGCCGCGGGAAATAGCCCAGCAGCTCCCCCAGCGTGGTGACGCCCAGCTTTTCCAGCGCCCTGGCCCGCGTTTCGCCAATGCCCCTGATGTACCGCACGCCGGTGTTCAGTCCCGCCATGTCCGCGCCTCCCTTGCCGTTTTTGTTGATTATACCAGCTTTTGGCGGGGAATACAATCGAAAAGAACGGGGGCGTGCCTGTTGCGTCCGGCAGGCGGATATATTATAATAGCACCATACAAACCGAAAGGAGCCGCGCCCATGGCAGAAAAACGCAGCATTTGTCTCATCAACGATTCCTTTCCGCCGGTGATCGACGGTGTGGCCAACGCGGTCACCAACTATGCCGCCATCATCCAGCGGCACTATGGCGACGCCACCGTGGTGACGCCCTACTACCCCGACGCCGACGACAGCGCGTACCCCTTTCCGGTGCTGCGCTATCCCAGCATCGACATGACGAAGCTGGTGGGCTACCGGGCGGGCTTCCCCCTGTCGCCGGAGCTGATGGAGCAGGTGGAGGGCCGCCATATCGACCTGATCCACAGCCACTGTCCCATCACCTCCACGGTGCTGGCCCGGATGCTGCGCCAGCGGCTGAACGTACCGCTGGTGTTCACCTACCACACCAAGTTCGATATCGACATTGCCAACGCCATCCACAGCAGGCTTTTGCAGGAGGCGTCCATCAGGATCCTGGTGGAGAACATCTCCGCCTGCGACGAGGTGTGGACCGTCAGCCGCGGCGCGGGGGAGAACCTGCGCTCACTGGGCTATCAGGGGGACTATATCGTTATGCCCAACGGCGTGGATTTCCCCGCCGGACGCCTTCCGGAGGAGAAGGCCCGGGCCGTGGGGGAGGGGCTGGACCTGCCCGACGGCGTGCCGGTGTTCCTGTTCGTGGGCCGCATGATGTGGTACAAGGGCCTGCGGATCATTCTGGACGCCCTGAAGCGGCTGAAGGACGAGGGGCAGGACTTCCGCATGGTGTTTGTGGGGAAGGGCACCGACGGCGACGCCATCCGGGCTTACGCCGAGGAGCTGGGCCTGCGCGGCAGGGTGTCCTTTCAGCCGCCCTGCTACGACCGGGAGATCATCCGGGCCTGGTACTGCCGGGCCGATCTGTTCCTGTTCCCCTCCACCTTCGACACCAACGGCCTTGTGGTGCGGGAGGCGGCGGCCTGCGGTCTGGCCAGCGTGCTGATCGCCGGAAGCTGCGCCGCCGAGGATGTGACTGACGGGCGCAGCGGCTTTTTCATCCAGGAGAACGCCGCTTCCATGGCGGACATGCTGCGCCGCCTGATCCCGCGGCGGGCGCTGATGCGGCAGGTGGGCGAAAACGCCCAGCGGGAGATCTATCTTTCGTGGGAGGACTCTGTGGCCAACGCCTGCCGCCGGTATGAGACGGTGCTGGATCGCTTCCGCCGGGGACTGTATCCCGTCCATGATTCCCGGGCCGACGAGCTGCTGCGGGGCACGGCGGAGTCGCTGGACGCCATCAACCGCGTCCGCGCCATTCCCCAGCAGCTCCGCGCCGCCATGGACGAGGACGTCCGCCAATGGCACGACGAGGTGCAGGCGGATCGCCTGCGGGCGCAGGAGAACCGCCGGAAAATGCAGGAGAAGCTGACCCGGCTGCGCCAGCGGATCGACCGGTATCTGTAAAAAAGCTTGCGGTATGCCCCGTGTTATGATACCATAATGGTATCCTGCCCGATTCGGGCACTGAAACAAAGGAACAAAGACATATGAATATAAAAATTTCCGCGGACAGTACCTGCGACCTGTCCCCTGACCTGATCGCCCGCTATGACATCGGCATCTCGCCCCTGTATGTGGTCCGGGACGGCGAAGCCCTGGTGGACGGTGTGGACATCACCCCCGATGAGATCTATGCCCATGTGGAGGCCGGCGGCAGCATGTGCTCCACGGCGGCGGTGTCGGTATACGACTATGTGGAGTTCTTCCGCAAGGAGCTGGAAAGCGCCGACGCGGTGGTGCATTTCCACATCTCCGGCGACATGTCCGCCTGCTACCAGAACGCCTGCATCGCGGCGGCGGAGGTGGGGAACGTCTACCCGGTGGACGCCCGCAATCTCTCCACCGGCATCGGCCTGCTGGTGCTGGAGGCGGCGGAGCTGGCCCAAACGGGCGCGCTGACCGCCCGGGAGATCCAGCAGCGGATGGAGCAGCGGCGGGAGCTGCTGGACGTCAGCTTCGTGGTGGAGCAGCTGGGGTATCTCCGCAAGGGCGGCCGCTGCTCCAGCGTGGCGGCACTGGGGGCCAACATGCTGTCCCTGCGGCCCTGCATCCAGGTGAAGGACGGCAAAATGGGCGTGGGCAAGAAGTACCGGGGCGCGTATCAGAAGTGCCTGCTGCAATATGTGAAGGAGCGTCTGGAGGGTCACAGCGACATCGACCTCCGCCGCATCTTTATCACCGAATCCGGCGGCTTCACCCCCGAGGAGCTGGCCCAGGTGGAGGCGGCGGTGCGGAGCTGCCAGCCCTTTGAGGAGGTGCTCCACACCCGGGCCGGCTGCACGGTGTCCAGCCACTGCGGGCCGCGCACGCTGGGGATCCTCTACTTCCATACAAACTGAACCCCAAAGCCCTCCGGCCTACGGCCGGAGGGCTTTCTGCCTGTGAAGCGGGGATCCCGTCCCCGTTTTCCGTCCCGCGGCGCGGCGGAAACGACGGAGCAACAATGATAAATGGTTATTTAATAATGGAAAATTTCCGCTGGGACCGGCGTTTGCCGTTCTTTTCCCCTGCTCTGGTACATATAGTGGTACTGCTTGAAGGAGTGGTGCGCTATCAAAGAGAATCTGGAGCAGCGGGCCGAGGAGCTGGCCCTTTACCTGATAGAGAACCAGACGACCGTGCGGGCTGCCGCCAAAAAGTTCGGCATCAGCAAGTCTACGGTCCACAAGGATATCAGCGAGCGGCTGCCGCTGTATAACCGGGCGCTGTGGTTACAGGTGAAGGCGCTGCTGGAGAAGAACAAGGCCCAGCGTCACATTCGCGGCGGTCTGGCTACCCGGCGGAAATACAAGGGACAATAAGGGCGGTGAATGGCCTTGCGGCGTTTCCGCGAAAAAACAGGTGGCCGCGGCCACCTGTTTTTATTTTGAAACGATCGTTTACTTGTGATACAGCTTCTTGATCTCGTACTTTGGCTCACAGCTGACGTTGATGCCCAGCCGCTTATAGAGCTTGATGTCCTCCTCGGAGATGATCACGGTGAAATGGGCGTCGCAGCCCCGGAGATTTTTCAGCTGGGCCTGCACCATCGCCGCCAGCGGGTTGGTCAGGCCGGAGATGGCCAGCGCCAGCAGCACCTCGTCAGAGTGCAGCCGGGGATTGTGGTGGCCCAGATACTCCAGCTTCATTTTGCTGATCGGCTCGATAACGGAGGGAGGGATCAGATCCAGCTTGTGGTCGATGCCTGCCAGATGCTTCAGGGCGTTCAGCAGCAGGGCCGCCGACGCGCCCAGCAGGGAGGAGGTCTTGCCGGTGACCACGGTGCCGTCCGGCAGGGTCAGGGCGCCGGCCACGGTGCCGGATTCCTCCGCCTTCTTCAGGCTGGCCACCACGGCGGGACACTGCTCCGGCGACACATGGGCCTGCTGCATCAGCAGCTCCAGCTTCCGCACCACGCTCTCGTCGCACTTGCCCTTCACCCGGTCGCAGGCGGCGGTGTAGTACCGCCGCACGATCTCGTGGCGGCTGGCGGTCTGGCACGCCTCGTCGTCCACGATGGCGAAGCCCGCCATATTCACGCCCATGTCCGTGGGAGACTTGTAGGGGGATTCCCCCTGGATCTTCTGGAACATGGCGTTCAGAACGGGGAATACCTCCACATCCCGGTTATAGTTGACGGTGGTGACGCCGTAGGCCTCCAGGTGGAAGGGGTCGATCATGTTCACATCGTTCAGGTCGGCGGTGGCGGCCTCATAGGCCAGATTGACGGGATGCTTCAGGGGCAGGTTCCAGATGGGGAAGGTCTCATACTTGGCGTAGCCCGCCCGGATGCCCCGCTTATGCTCGTGATACAGCTGGCTCAGGCAGGTGGCCATCTTGCCGCTGCCGGGTCCGGGAGCGGTGACCACCACCACGCTGCGGCTGGTCTCGATATACTCGTTGCGGCCCAGTCCCTCGTCGGACACCACATGGGCCACGTCGGAGGGGTATCCGGCGATGGGATAGTGCTTATAGCTCTTCACGCCCAGGGAATCCAGCCGCTTGATGAAGGCCTCGGCATTGGGCTGGCCCGCGTACTGGGTGATGACCACGCTGCCCACATAGAAGCCCAGGGAGCGGAACACGTCGATGAGCCGCAGCACGTCCTCGTCGTAGGAGATGCCCAGGTCGCCCCGCATCTTGCTCTTTTCGATGTCTCCGGCGCAGATGGCCACCACGATCTCCACCTCGTCCTTCATGGTGCCCAGCATGCGGATCTTGCTGTCCGGCTGGAAGCCCGGCAGCACCCGGCTGGCGTGATGGTCGTCAAACAGCTTGCCGCCGAACTCCAGATACAGCTTGCCGCCGAACTGCGCGCGGCGCTGACGGATGTGCTCGGCCTGCATGGACAGGTATTTTTCATTGTCAAAACCCAGTTTCATCCCCATATTCCCCCATTATTATAATATGGTGGGTATTATACCGCATCCGCCGCCGTGAGGAAAGCGCTTTTCCCAAATTCGGCCGGGAGAAGTATGTAGAAATATTCTGCCGAATTTTAGCGAAAGCTACCGTTGCTTTTTTGGCCGCGGCGCGGTATACTGAAAAATACACCCCATTTTTGCAAGGAGGACGAATATGGATCCCTATCGCTTCCATATCATGTGGCGCCGCGTCAACGAGACGGAGTTCCGGGATTTTTTCCAGACCAACGATATTTACGAGGCCAAGGATTTCGCCATGCGTCTGGCTTTTGACGAGACCAACGTGGTCTATGTGCAGGATGTGCGCCGGGATGAGCGGGTCCGCGATTTCGACGCTGAAATTTACAGAAATTGACCGGTATAGTTTTTTCACCTCTGCCCAACACTACGGGCAGAGGTGATTTTTTATGAAAAAGCAGCCCTTTCCCCATGACGCCACGCCGGACGTTCACGATTTCTCCGCGCCGCCGGAAAACGTGCGGGAGCTGATCAACATGTACGGCACCTATAACATCCAGCCCACCGCCAACACTGACAACCTGTTCCCGCTGATCGCGCCGGGGCTGCCCCGTCGGTGGCGGGATATGAAGCTGGATAAGCCTGCCCTTGAAAGGATCGACGATCACGCCGCCGAGTAGTCCGCCTGCCGAAGTGTCCGCCAAAAGCGGGCACTTTTTCTGTAAGAGATCACGGGACGCTTTGACCATTTAAACTGCAAATCGGTATATTCCACAAAGAATTGTTAAAGAATTGGCAAAATCCATAATTGACACAAATTTCACAAGACCGTATAATAGCATTAGACTGGTAAGACCAGTTGGACCGCCGTCAGGCAGAGAGGAGCGCGCAGCATGTATACGTTGGGCATTGATATCGGTTCCACCACCTCCAAGTGTGTGATCCTGAAGGACGGCGGTTCCATCGCGGCCAAAAGCTTACAGCTGGGCGGCCTTGGCACGGACGGTCCCGGAGACGCCCTGAAGGAGCTGTGGCAGGCGAGCGGCCTGACGCGGGAGGATATGGCCCGCGTCATCGTCACCGGCTATGGCCGCAACCGCTATGAGGGCGCCGACGGAGAGGTCAGCGAGCTGACCTGCCACGCGCTGGGCGGCCGGTTCGTGTTCCCCGATCTGCGGACGGTCATCGACATCGGCGGTCAGGACGCCAAGATCATCTCCCTGACGCCGGACGGCCGCATGAGCAACTTCATCATGAACGACAAGTGCGCCGCCGGTACGGGCCGGTTTCTGGAGGTCATGGCCAACATCCTGCGGCTGGACATCGACGACCTGGGCACTGTCGCCGCCCAGAGCGATTCCCCCGCCGCCATTTCCAGTACCTGCACGGTATTTGCCGAGTCAGAGGTCATCAGCCAGCTGGCGGGCGGCGTGAAGCGGCCCGATCTGGTGGCCGGCATCTGTCAGAGCGTGGCCACACGGGTGGCGTCGCTGGCGCGGCGGGCCGGTATCGTGGAGCGTGTGTGCATGTCCGGCGGCGTGGCCCGCAACGAGGCGGTGCGCCGCTATATGGCCCGGGCGCTGGACGTGGAGATCTCCTACGATCCGCTGGCCCAGTATTTCGGCGCCATCGGCGCGGCGCTGTACGCCTGGAAGCAGGCCGCGAAATAAGTAAGCAAACACATTATTATATATGAGGACAGAACAAACAAGGAGGAAAAAACATGGCAGAAGAAGTGAAAAAGGCCCCCCGTCCGGTGGATCCCAATTCCGCCAAGTACAAGCTGGGCAAGATCGCCGCTGACGCCTTTGTGGACGCCATTGAGGCCAAGAAGCAGGGCATTCCCGTGGCATGGGTCTCCAGCAACTTCCCCGTCGAGATCCCTGAGACGCTGGGCATCGCCACCGTCTATCCCGAAAATCAGGCGGCCGGTATCGCCGCCCGCGGCGCCGGTGAGCGCATGTGCAACGTGGCGGAGGCTGACGGCTATTCCAACGATATCTGCGCCTACGCCCGTATCTCGCTGGCCTATGCCAAGCTGAGATCCTGTCCCGAGCAGGATGTGGCCATGCCCGACGTGGTGCTGTGCTGCAACAACATCTGCAACTGCATGATCAAGTGGTACGAGAACCTGGCCCAGGAGCTGAATATCCCCATGATCATGCTGGATATCCCCTTCAACCCCGATTACGACGTGTCCGACGCGCAGGTAGAATACGTCTCCGCTCAGTTCTGGGACGCGGTTCACCAGCTGGAGAGCCTGTTCCATCTGAAGTGGGACGACGATAAGTTCCAGCAGGTCACCGGCTTCAGCTGCCGCGCCTCCCGCGCCTGGCTGGCGGCCACCGGCTGCGCCAAGTACGTCCCCTCGCCCTTCAACGGCTTCGACCTGCTGAACCACATGGCCGTCATGGTCACCGCCCGGGGCAAGGAGTGCTCCGGCGACGCCATGGAGACCCTGTATAAGGAGTACATGGACAACCACAAGAACGGCACCTCCACCTTCCGCACCGAGGAGAAGTACCGCATCCTGTTCGAGGGTATCGCCTGCTGGCCCTACCTGCGGGCCACCTCCACCGGCCTGAAGTCCCGGGGCATCAACATGGTCACCACCATCTATGCCGACGCCTTCGGCTACGATTACGATTCCTTCGAGGGTATGATCAAGGCCTACTGCTCCGTGCCCAACGCCATCAACCTGGAAAAGTCCCGGGATAAGCGCATCAAGCTGTGCCGGGACAACCATGTGGAGGGCATGCTGATCCATACCAACCGTTCCTGCAAGCTGTGGAGCGGCTTCATGTACGAGATGGGCCGTCAGGTGGGCAAGGCCTGCGATATCCCCGTGGCCAGCTTCGACGGCGACCAGGCCGATCCCCGCAACTTCTCCGAAGCCCAGTACGACACCCGCGTGCAGGGCCTTATGGAGATCATGGAAGCCAATAAGGAACAGAAAGGAGCCAACTGAACATGACCACCAACGAACTGTTTGCCAAGCTGCATGAAGTCGCCGTGAATCCCAAGGCCCAGATGGACAAATATCTGGCCGAGGGTAAGAAGATCGTGCTGTGCGCTCCCGTCTACACCCCTGACGAGCTGATCCATTCCATGGGCTTCGTCCCCATGGGCGCCTGGGGCGCGGATACCGAGCTGCGCCGGGCCAAGGAATACTGCCCCGCCTTCCTGTGCTCCATCGTCCAGTCCGCACTGGAGCTGGGCATCAACGGCGCGTATGACGGCGCGTCCGCCATCGTGATCCCCTCCCTGTGCGACACCCTCAAGACCATGGGCGAGAACTGGAAGTACGCCGTTCCCTCCATCCCCTTCATCCCCATGACCTATCCCCAGAACCGCAAGCCCGCTTACGGCGTGGCCTTCACCAGGGCCGGCTACGAGCGCGTGATCCGCGATCTGGAGAAGCTGGGCGGCACCTTCGACAATGCCAGACTGGCCGCGTCCAACGCCGTCTATAACCGCCACAACGCCGCCATGCGGAAGCTGGACGAGGTGCTGGCCAAGCATCCTGAGGTCACCGCTGCCCAGCGCAGCGACGCCTTCAAGTCCGCCTTCTTCATGACCAAGGAGGAGCACACCGTCCTCATCGAGGAGCTGATCGCCGCGCTGGAGGCCCAGACCCCCGCCGTGGAAAAGACCCCCATCCTGCTGTCCGGCATCCTCGCCGACGCCCCCGGCTTCAACGCCATTCTGGACGATCTGGGTCTGCACATCGTGGCGGACGACGTGGCCGCCCAGTCCCGCCAGTACCGCACCGACGTACCCGCCGGTGACGACGCCCTCACCGCGCTGGCCGGGAAGTTTGCCGCCATGGACAACTGCTCCGTGCTGTATAACGCCGCCAAGCCCCGCGTCCAGTGGATCGTGGACACCGCCAAGGCCCGGAACGCCAAGGGCGTGCTGGTGGCCCTCACCAAGTTCTGCGACCCCGAGGAATTTGACTACGTCATGATCAAGAAGGCCTGCGAGGCCGCCGGTATCCCTGTCACCGTGGTGGAGATCGACCGCCAGATGGTGCAGTTCGAGCAGGCCCGCACCAATATCGAGACCTTCCGCGACATGCTGACCATGTAATTACGAAATAACAATAGGAGGAACCAAACCCATGAGTGAGATCAAACGCCCGCTGGAGGGCATCAAGGTCGTCGAGCTGGCCACCTTCATCGCCGCCCCCTGCTGCGCACGCTTCCTGGCCGATCTGGGCGCCGAGGTCATCAAGATCGAGGCTCCCGCAGGCGACCCCCTGCGCTACACCGCCGTCAACGAGGGCCGTCCGCAGGACCAGAAGGAGAACACCACCTACGATCTGGAGAATGCCAACAAGACCTGCATCGCCCTGAACACCAAGTCTCCCGCCGGCCGCGAGGCGCTGGAAAAGCTGATCGCCGAGGCGGACATCTTCATCACCAACTGGCGTCAGAACCCCCTGAAGAAGGCGGGCCTGGACTATGACACCCTCCACGCCAAGTATCCCGCGCTGGTGTACGGCTTCGTCTCCGGCTACGGCGAGAAGGGCCCCGACAAGGATCTCCCCGGCTTCGACTTCACCGCCTTCTTTGCCCGGGGCGGCGTGCTGGGCACCCTGTTTGACAAGGACTCCTTGCCCATGCTGACCATCGCCGGCTTCGGCGACCATCAGGTGGGTCTGTATCTGGCTTCCGGCGTGCTGGCGGCCCTGTACCGCGCCAAGCAGACCGGCCAGGGCGACCGCGTGGTGGTCTCCCTGTTCCACAGCGCCATCTGGGACGTGTCCCTGATGCTCCAGTCCAACCAGTACGGCGACCCCGCCACCCAGTTCCCCCTGTCCCGCCGCACCCTGCCCAATCCGCTGGTGGTGGCCCACAAGACCAAGGACAACAAGTGGCTTCAGATCGCCATGCCCCAGTACAACCGTCACTATCCCATCTTCATGCGCGCCATCGGCCACCCCGAGCTGGCCGAGGATCCCCGCTACTATCCCCAGACCAATCTGCAGGCCAATATCGAGGAGTTCTATGACTTCCTGGTGGCCGAGATGGCCACCCGTACTCTGGACGAGTGGTGCGCCCTGATGGACGCCAACGACCTGCCCTACGCCATTGCCCAGACCTGGGATCAGCTGCTGGTGGATAAGCAGGCATGGGCTTCCGACTGCTTCTATGAGATGGAATATCCCAACGGCGCCAAGCGCACCATGGTGCGTCCTCCCGTCATGTTCGAGGAGACCCCCCTGCCCCCCTACAAGCGCGGCCCCTATCTGGGCGAGCAGACCGAGGAGATCCTGAAGAAGCTGGGCTATACCGACGAGCAGGTGGCCGCCATGATCGCCGCCGACGCCGCCGCTATGGACCCCGCCCTGAAGGACTGAGCGATACCCTGTCAGAAATCGGAAAAGTAGGAATTGAAACGCAGACCGTCCGCTGTTGAGGAGCGGCGGACGGCCATGCCGGAATAAGGAGAAAATAATATGAAGATCGCTGCTTACGAAGTGCGTCCCGACGAAAAGCCCGTTATTGAGTCTCTGTGCAGGGAATACGGCATCGAGCTGGTGTCCACCCCCGCCAATCTGGATCCCACCACCGCCAATATGGCCGTCGGCTGCGACGGCGTCACCACCCTGGGTCAGTCCGACTACTGCAACGAGGTGCTGGACGAGCTGAAGGGCTACGGCGTCAAGGTGCTGGCCAGCCGCTGCGTGGGCTATAACCACATGAACTGCGACTACGCCCGCTCCCTGGGCTTCCGCCTGTGCAACGGCGCTTACGCCCCCAACGGCGTGGCGGAGTACACCGTCATGGCCATTCTCATGTGCATCCGCAAGTTCAAGAAGGCCCTCTATAACACCAACGACAACGACTTCACCCTGAAGGGCAAGATGGGCCGCGAGCTGCGCACCATGACCGTGGGCGTCATGGGCACCGGCAAGATCGGCTACACCGTCATCAAGTGCCTGTCCGGCTTCGGCTGCCGCATCCTGGCCAACGACGTGTACCAGAACGACGCCGTCCGTCAGTACGCCGAGTATGTGGATCTGGACACCCTGTATCGCGAGTCCGACATCATCACCATCCATACGCCGCTGCTGCCCGATACCACCGGTATGATCAACCGTGACGCCCTGTCCAAGATGAAGGACGGCGTGGTGCTGATCGACAACGCCCGCGGCGAACTGGTGGACATCGACGCCATCATCGAGGGCGTGGAGACCGAGAAGATCGGCGCGCTGTTTATGGACGCCTTCCCCGGCGAGACCGGCATCATCCACGTTCCCCACAACGATGACATCATCAAGACCCCCGGCATGCCCTACTTCAAGCTGAAGTACCTGCGTTCCTTCGTGAACGTGTACCACACTCCCCACATGGCGTTCTTTACCGAGGAAGCCGCCGAGTCCATGGCCCGCTGCGGCATCGACAGCATCCACGAGATCCTGACCACAGGTAAGTCCAGCCACGAGATCCCCTGCTGAATCAATTAGTAAAGTAACAATAGGAGGAAAACGAATGATTCTCGACAAGAAGCACGAGATGCAGCGCAAGCTGTTCCGCCAGTTCGCGGAGACCGAATTTACCAAGGAGATCCAGGATGAGCTGGATGAGACCGGTGAATTTAACTGGGATATGCACAAGAAGATGGCCCGTTACGGCTTCATGGGCGTGAAGATCCCCAAGGAGTACGGCGGCGCCAGTGCTGACAGCCTGACCTATGCCCTGATGGTAGAGGAGCTGGCCCGTGTGGACGCGGTGCTGTCCATCTACGCCAACACCTCCAACTCTCTGGGCGGCGGCCCCCTGCTGCTGGGCGGCAGCGAGGCTCAGAAGCAGAAGTATCTGCCTGCCGTGGCCAGCGGTGAGAAGATCATGGTGTTCGGCCTGACCGAGCCGGGCGCAGGCTCCGACGCCGGCGGCACCACCACCACCGCCATCGCCGACGGTGACGATTTCATCATCAACGGCCGCAAGTGCTTCATCTCCGGCGCTCCCATGGCCGACTGGGCCGTGGTGTTCGCCAAGACCGACCTGACCGCCAAGGGCAGCAAGGGCATCTCCATGTTCGTGGTGGATATGAAGCTCCCCGGCGTGTCTCTGGGCGCCCACGAGAAGAAGATGGGCATCAACGGCTATCCCACCTGCGACCTGGTGCTGGAGGATGTCCGTGTTTCCAAGGATTGCCTGGTTGGCCCCCTGCACAAGGGCTTCCAGATCGCCATGAAGACGCTGGACGGCGGCCGTCTGGGCATCGCCGCTCAGTCCGTGGGTATCGCTCAGTCCGCGCTGGACGAGGCTGTCAAGTACGCCAAGGAGCGTAAGCAGTTCGGCCGCCGCATCGCCGACTTCCAGGGCATCAGCTTCATGCTGGCCGACATGGCCGCCGACGTGGAAGCCGCCCGCCAGCTGGTGTATCACGCCGCCGTGCTGAAGGATGCCGGCAGCCCCGAGGCCAGCTCCGCCTGCTCCATCGCCAAGTACTTCGCCGCCGAAGCCGCCAACCGCTGCGCCTACAAGGCCGTGCAGATCCACGGCGGTTACGGCTATATCCGTGAGTACAAGGTGGAGCGCATCTACCGCGACGCCCGCATCACCACCATCTACGAGGGCACCTCTCAGGTGCAGCAGATGGTCATTGCCGGCAATCTGCTGAAGTAAGTAAGGAGGTACAAGGAATATGAAGATTTTTGTCACTGTCAAGCAGGTCCCCGATACCTCCGGTAAGGTGGCCGTGAATCCCGATGGTACGCTGGACCGCGCTTCCATGCAGACCATCATCAACCCCGACGACCTGAACGCCGTCGAGGCCGCCCTGTCCCTGAAGGACGAGCTGGGCTGCAAGGTCATCGCTTTCACCATGGGTC
>SAMEA104315427__coassemble_653_pt1 | contig 26684 bp, 24 predicted proteins | sample SAMEA104315427__metabat2_low_PE_034 | metagenome-assembled genome bin SAMEA104315427 (sample SAMEA104315427) | gut metagenome | biome: Monkey gut; feature: monkey-associated habitat; material: faeces | place: China | collected 2013 | reverse complement strand
CAGACCGGCGGCCTCCATCTCCACGGCCATGACGCCCATCTTGGCGAAGCGCATGTTGCGGCCCGCGGCGTCATAGAAGGTGTCGGAGGAGTACAGGTTGCCCACGGGCATCTTCACGCCCAGCTCACGGGCAGCGTCCACGGCGGCCGTCAGCAGAGCGAAGTCGCAGATGGGGGCGAAGCTGCCGCCCAGCTCGTACTGGTCGGCGAAGCTGGAGTTGGTGCACGCGCCCTGACCGGCCACCACGCTGCCCAGCTCCAGATCGGCCCGCATGGCCCCGGCGGAGCCGACGCGGATGATGTTCTCCACGTCGTACTGGGTGTACAGCTCGTAGGAATAGATGCCGATGGAGGGCATGCCCATGCCGCTGGCCATAACGGAAACAGGAACGCCCTTATAGGTGCCGGTGTAGCCCTGCACGCCCCGGACATTGTTCACCAGCCTGGGGTCGGTCAGGAAGGTCTCGGCGATGAATTTGGCCCGCAGGGGGTCGCCGGGCATGAGAACGGTCTTGGCGAAATCGCCCTTGGCGGCGTTGTTATGAGGGGTAGGCATAGTCGGTTTCCTCCTTATTTCTGTTCCATGGCCTTGACAGCCTTGACGATGCGGCTGGTGCCCAGACGGTCGGCGCCCAGGCTCACGAAATCCTCGGCGTCCTGCAAGTTGGCGATGCCGCCGGCGGCCTTGATCTTCACATGGGGGGCGACGTGAGCCTTGAACAGGGCCACATCCTCACGGGTGGCGCCGCCTCCGCCAAAGCCGGTGGAGGTCTTGATATAGTCCGCGCCGGATTCGGATACCACGCGGCACATTTCGATCTTCTCCGCGTCGGTCAGCATGCAGGTCTCGATGATGACCTTCAGCAGGCGGCCATCGCAGGCGGCCTTCACCTGCCGGATCTCGTCCAGCACCTGATCGTACAGCCCGTCCTTCACCCAGCCGATGTTGATGACCATGTCGATCTCGGACGCGCCGTTCTTCACGGCGTCGGCGGCCTCGAAGCACTTGGCGGCGGTGGTGTCGTAGCCGTTGGGGAAGCCGATGACGGTGCATACGGCGATCTTGCCCGCCACATATTCCGCCGCCTGCTTCACATAGCTGGCGGGAATGCAGACGCTGGCGCAGCCGTACTTGACGCCGTCGTCGCAGATGGTTTTGATCTCCGCCCAGGTGGCGCTCTGGCTCAGCAGGGTATGGTCCACCCGGCTGAGGATGTTCTTCAGCTCCATATTGTATTGACTCCTTTCGGTTTGTTGCTGTCTGACAGGCAGGATTGTATCACATGGGGAGGAAAAAGGCAAGGCGGAGAGCGGAAAAGACCGCCGGAGCGGTCTTTTTAAGGGGCCGCGGCAGAAACGGCCGCGGCGCGCGGAGTCGATACCGTCAGCGTTCCGCCCCGGCGATCTCCCGGCACAGGGTCTCCAGCCGCGGCGCGGCATAGGAAAAGAAGGCCTGATAGGCTTCGCAGAAGAAATTGACAGGCGCCGCTTCATGCTCCGCGGGAACGCGGTCCCGGTAGCATCCGTTGCGGCACAGCGCCTGCCAGCGGCAGCTCCGGCACCGGACGGGCCATACAGCCGAGTTTTCCACGAACCGCAGCGCTTCCCGCCGGGCATCCAGTTGGGCAAAGCTGTCGGTCACAAGGTTCCCCAGACGGTACTGATCCATCATGTAAAAATCGCAGGGATACACGCTGCCGTCCGCTTCAACGATATACTGTCTGGCGCATACGCCCAGAATGCCGCAGCTCTCAGGGCAGCGCCCCAGCATCATTCCGATCAGATTTTCAAAATACCGGATGTAGATGAACCGCCCGTGGACCACATCGTCATACCACAGGTCAAAAAGCTTCATCAGGAAATTGCCGTATTGCGCGGGCGTAAGGGAATACACGTTCTGCCCGCGGGCCGTCCCCAGCGGATCGAGACAGGGGATGTATTGCTGATAGCGCAGCCCCTTTCGGGCAAAAAAGCGGTACACGTCCCGGATATTTCTGGCTGTCTGCGCGGTTACGACGGTAAGCACATTATACGCCGCCTGATATCGCGCCAGCAGCTCGATCCCGCGCATGATCCGCTGGAACGTGCCCCGTCCCGCGTCGTCGCGGCGGTAAAGGTCGTGGAGACTCTGCGCGCCGTCCAGAGAAACGCCCAGCAGAAAGCCGTTCTCCGCGAAAAAGGCAGCCCATTCCTCGTTGATGAGAAGCCCGTTCGTCTGCAAGGCATTGCTGACCTTCAGGCCTTTTGTATTGTACTTCTTCTGAAGCGCCGTCAGCGTCCGGAAAAAATCAAGTCCGGCCAGCAGCGGCTCTCCGCCCTGAAAGCCAAAGGTACATTCACCTTCCGCAAGCGCCAGTGCCTTTCTCACGATGATCTCCAGCGTCTCTGCCGACATCATCCCGTAGGAGGAGACGGCGCGGTGGTTCATTTCGTCCGCGTAAAAGCAGTATTTGCAGCGCATATTGCAAAGGCCTGACGCGGGCTTCAGCATCACATGGATCGGCGGCATGGTCGGATATCCTTTCCGCCCGCCCCGGATCCCGCGCGGGAAACGCGCGTCCGGCGGGCACAGCTGTTGGGTTTCGGACTGATTTCCTTTTCGTTTTGAGACCATCATACAATGAACCGGGACAGCAGTCAAGACCACCCCTTAGAGGAGTGGTCTTGACGGTAGGTTCCTGCCCGCGGATCCCGGAGGGGAGCCGCGGTCAGCCCTCGGCCTTTTCCACGGCGGCGTCCGGAGCGTTGCGGCGCACGGAGTCGATGCCGTTAAGGCAGGAGGCCTTGGCCTTATAGCCCTCGCTGACGGCGATGATCTCACCGTTGCGGGCCTTCAGGCGGAAACGAAATTCGCCGGCCTTGTCGGCGTACAGCTCGAACTTGGGGTTGGTGACGGCGGCCGCGTCGGCGGCGGTCTGATCCTCCAGCTTGGCGTCCGCCGCGTTCTTGCGGACGGATTCAATGCCCTTCATGCAGGCGGCCTCGGTGGTATACACCTCGCTGGCGGCGATGGTCTCGCCATTTCCGGCCTTCAGGTGGAATACAAAGCCGGTCTTGGTGGTTTTGACGACGAATTTGCCCATAATGCATGCTTCCTTTCTGTTATTGGATCGTTTTACGGGGGTTTGCTGCTATTTTACATAGTATCTTTACCAATGTAAAGAGGAAAAAGCAAAAAGCGTCAAAAAACGCGGGTTTGACATACGCCCCCGTCCCGGGTAAAATAGGAGCAGACAACGGGACCGCCGGCAGGGCGGAGAAAGGGGCCGCTATGCGATTCTGGAAGATGAACGGCGCGGGCAATGATTTTATCGTGGTGGATGACCGGCAGGACGCCGTGCCGGACGGGAAGTGGCCGACGCTGGCCCGGACGCTGTGCCGCCGGCATCTGTCCATCGGCGCGGATGGCTTCATGGTGGTGAAGAAGCCCGTCAGCGGCGGCGATTACAGGATGCTGTTCTTCAATTCGGACGGCTCGGCAGGCGAAATGTGCGGCAACGGGGCGCGGTGCATCTGCCGCTATGGCTATGAAAACGGTCTGGCCGGCGCGGTGCAGCGGGTGGAGACCACCGCCGGTCTCGTCACCGGCTGGCGGATGGACCGGCAGCAGTACCGGGTGCGGCTCAACGACCCCACCTGCATACGGCTGGAGGAAAAAGTGGAGGTGGACGGCGCGCTGTACGACTGCGCCTATGTGGAGCTGGGCGATCCCGGCCTGCCCCACGCGGCGGTGCCGCTTCGGGCACTGCGGGACCGCGATCCCCGGACGCTGCTGGAGCTGGGACGGAAGCTGCGGTACGACAAGGCGTTCCCCAAGGGCGCCAATGTGAATTTTTATGAGATCATCGGCCCGGACCATGTGTATGAGCGCACCTATGAGCGGGGCGTGGAGGATTTTACCTACGCCTGCGGCACCGGCACCGGCTCTGTGGTGACGGTGCTGACGCTGCTGGGAAAGGTGTCGGGCAGGAAGGTGCGGGTGGATATGACCGGCGGCACGCTGTATATCGACGTGGAGCGGGACGCGGCGGGCCGGGTCACCGACCTGTTTCTCACCGGTCCCACCAACGTGGTCTGCAAGGGCGAGATCACTGACGAGACCCTGTAACGGAGAAAAGCGCCGCGGAGAGATCCTCCGCGGCGCTTTTGGCCTGTTTATTCCGTTTCAACGCGGCCGTCGCCGTAGACCAGCAGCTCCCGGGGCGGCTCATGGCTGGAGAAGCGCTGGGCCGTCAGCGTGCAGGCATACGCGCCGGCGTTTTTCACCTCGATCAGGTCGCCTACCGCCAGCCGGGGGCCGGTGAAGCCCTCCGCCAGCACGTCGGCGGCGCAGCAGAGATTGCCCACGATATCCACCGTTTCGGCAGCGTCTCCGCTGCCGTGGGCCGCCACGGGGAAGGCCCATTCCGACGTGAACAGCGGTTCATACGGCGCGGCGGCCCCGCCGCCCAGCGCGTGACGCAGCATGACGGCCAGCGCGGGCTTTTGCAGGCCGTTCATGCAGTTTTCGACGATCACATAGGTTTTCCCGCGGGAGACCTTTTTATCCACCACCCGCAGCCAGTAGCTGCCGGCCTGGGCGGTGGGGAAGCGGCCTGTTTCGATCATCAGCCGCGCCTTCAGCGTCGCTTCATTGTCGGCGGCGATGGCGTCCGTATACGTCCGCAGCCGCTCCAGATCTATGGGCTGCTCATACCGCTGGTCGTAGGCCACGCCTACGCCGCTGCCGAAGTTGACATACCGCATGCCGCACGCCAGCGCCTGCCGGACCCGTTTGGCCAGCGCCCAGCTGTCCCGGTAGCAGCCGCCCAGCGTGTCCGCGTCCAGATTCTGCGACCGGAGATGGACGTGGATCCCCTCCACCGTTACGGGAAGGGTGTCCAGCAGCGCCTTCAGCTGAGGCAGGTCCTCCTCGTTGATGCCGAATTTGCTGGGGCCGCCCGCGGCGCCGTCCATGCCGAAGCAGGGGTTGATCCGCACGCCGATGGCGCGGCGCTGTCCCTTTTTCACGCACAGCGCGCCGATGCGGGCTACCTCGCCCAGAGAGTCGGCAATGAGCGCGCACGCGTCCCAGGCGGTCTCCAGCGCGCGGTCCGACTTTCCGGCGGCGGAGAAAAAGATGTCCGCGCTGTCCATGCCGCATTCGCGGCTCAGCAGCACCTCGCGGGCGGAGGCGGCGTCCGCCCCCAGACCGAGACCGGCCAGCGCCCGTACCACCGGCGGGAAGGGATTGGCCTTGATGGAGTACAGCAGATCGTACCGGGGAAAGGCGCGGCGCAGAAGGGCGGTCTGCTGCCGCAGCACGTCGTATTCGTAGAGGTAACAGGGCGCGTTTTCCTGCGCCAGCGTCAGGAGATGGTCGTTCATGATGATGCTCCTCTCTTGTTCTTACGGCGGCCCGCGGCGCGTTTCCCCGCGGTAAGGCCGATTGTACCGCGGTTTTGGAGAATCGTCAAGAGAGGGCGGCGGACAGGGGGCTTGGGAATGGGGGCTTTGTCCCGAGACGGTCATGCGCTCATCGTCAGCGGCAAGGCATAAAAAATCGCCGCGGACCTGCACGGTCCGCGGCGAGGTGGAGCAGGATACGGGAGTCGAACCCGCCTCCTCGGCTTGGGAAGCCGATGTACTACCGATGTACGAATCCTGCGAACGGAACTATCATACCACACTTTTCCCCGCAATGCAAGGCGAAAATCGCCGCCGTGGGGGAAATCCCGGTTTTCTGCCTGTCCGGCAGGGAATAGACCGTCCCGCCGCGGCATAGGATGACAGCAGAAATGACATGCGGGAGGACTGCGGGATGAAACGAATGGTGGGCTTTCTGGCGGCGCTGGTGCTGGTGTGGAGCATGGTGCTGCCCTGCTGGGGCGTGGAGCTGTCTCTGACCTCCCACGCGGCGCTGCTGATGGAAAAGACAACGGGCGAGATCCTCTATGCGCAGAACGAGCATGACGCCCTGCCGCCGGCCAGCGTTACCAAGATCATGACGGTGCTGCTGACCATGGAGGCCATCGCCGACGGCCGTATCGCGCTGGACGATGTGGTGACCGTCAGTGCCTACGCCGCCGGGATGGGCGGCAGCCAGGTATTTCTGGCGGAGGGCGAGCAGATCACGGTGGAGGATCTGCTGAAGGCGGTGTGCGTCTCCTCCGGCAACGACGCGGCGGTGGCGTTGGCGGAGCATGTGGCGGGGGCCACGGAGCTGTTTGTGGAGCAGATGAACAACCGCGCCCGCGCGCTGGGCATGAAGGATACCCATTTCGTCAACTGCACCGGCCTGACGGCGGAGGGGCATGTGACCTCGGCCCACGATATCGCCCTGATGAGCCGCGAGCTGCTGCTGCGCCATCCGGAGGTGCGGCGCTATACCACCATCTGGATGGATACGCTGCGGAACGGGACCTTCGGCCTGAGCAACACCAACAAGCTGATCCGCTTCTATGACGGGGCCACCGGGCTGAAAACCGGCTTTACCCGGGAGGCGGGCTACTGCATCAGCGCCACGGCGGAGCGGGACGGTATGGAGCTGATCGCCGTTATCATGAAGGGGAATACCGCCGACAGCCGGAACACCGACGCCAAAACGCTGCTGAATTACGGGTTCTCCGCCTACACGCTGGTGGATATCCAGCCGGAGGAGCCGCTGCCGGCGCTTCCAGTGACCATGGGCACGGCGGAAACGGTCAGTCTGGCGCTGCCGGAGGAGGGGCGGACGCTGCTGCTGGAAAAGAGCGCCGCCTCCGGCCTGACCCAGACCCTGACCCTGCCGGAGACGGCGGCGGCGCCGGTACGGGCCGGTGACCCGCTGGGCACCCTGACCGTCAGCCGGGAGGGGGAGACCCTGCTGACCATCCCAGTGACGGCCGGTGAAACGGTGGAGCGGCTCACCTGGGGGCAGACGATGACGCAGATGCTGCGGATGGCGATTTTCTGCCGGTAAAGGCAAAGTTCCCCTTGTATTTTCGGGCCTGCCGATGTAATATTATCTTTCAAGGATAAAGCACAGGAGGCGTATACGATGATCAAGGTCGACCTTACCAATATCCAGAGCTTTTTGCGGCTGCCGTATGAGGCGGCGCTGTCGCCCCGGCTGCGCATTGCCCACAGCCGTTTGCAGCAGGGCGATGGTCTCGGCGGCGAATTTACCGGCTGGGTGCATCTGCCCCGCGACTATGACCGGGCGGAGTATGCCCGCATCAGGGCGGCGGCAAAAAAGATCCAGAGCGACTCTCAGGCGCTGGTGGTCATTGGCATCGGCGGGTCCTATCTGGGCGCGCGGGGCGTGATCGAGTGTCTGTGCTCGCCCAACTATAATCTGAAGAAGAAGGAGACCCCCAACATCTACTTCATCGGCAACGGGCTCAGCAGCGAAGCGCTGACCGAGGTGATGGAGCTGCTGGACGGTGTGGATTTCTCCGTCAACGTGATCTCCAAGTCCGGCACCACCACGGAGCCTGCGGTGGCCTTCCGCTTCTTCCGGGAACTGCTGGAGCGGCGCTATGGCGAGGAGGGCGCGGCGCGGCGCATCTACGCCACCACCGACGCCCATAAGGGCGCGCTGAAGGCGCTGGCGGACGCCAAGGGCTATGAAACCTTTGTGGTGCCTGACAACGTCGGCGGACGCTACAGCGTGCTGACCGCCGTGGGCCTGCTGCCCATCGCCGTGGCCGGCGTGGACACCGACGCGCTGATGGCCGGCGCGGAGGAGCTGATGGAGCAGTGCGCCGCCGGCGATATGGCCCGCAACCCGGCGTGGCACTATGCCGGCGCGCGGTATGAGCTGTACCGCATGGGCCGCAAGATCGAGATCCTGGCCGCTTATGAGCCGTCCTTCCGCTTTATGACCGAGTGGTGGAAGCAGCTGTTCGGCGAGAGCGAGGGCAAGGAGAACAAGGGCCTGTTTCCCGCCAGCGTGGAGTTTACCGCGGACCTGCATTCCATGGGCCAGTACATCCAGCAGGGGGAGCGGCATCTGTTTGAAACGGTGGTCCGCTTCGGCCCCTCCGCCCATCAGCAGGAGGTGCCCTTCGACGCGGACAACGGCGACGGGCTGAACTTCCTGGCCGGGAAGTCGATGGACTTCATCGCCCGTCAGGCCATGGACGGCACGCTGCTGGCCCATGTGGAGGGCGGCGTTCCCAACATCATCCTGGAGACCGGCGTCAACGACGCCCGGACGCTGGGCGGGCTGATCTATTTCTTCGAGTATGCCTGCGGCCTGAGCGGCTATCTGCTGGACGTGAATCCCTTTGACCAGCCCGGTGTGGAGGCGTACAAGAAGAATATGTTCGCGCTGCTGGGCAAGCCCGGCTATGAGGAGCTGCGGGACCAGCTGCTGAAAAAGCTGAAACGTTAACCGTTTTGTCATTGCTTTTTCGGCGGGGGTATGGTATGCTGTCAGTAGGAGCATGACCATCTCCTATCTAGGATAAAGGAGTGATTTCTTATGGTTAGATTGATTATGGGCGCCAATGGCGCGGGCAAGACGAAGCAGCTGATCGAGCTGATCCACTCTGCGGTCGAAAGCGAGAACGGCAGCGTCGTGTGCATCGAACCCAGCGCCGATATGACCTACGACGTCAGCTATAACGTCCGTCTGGTCAACGCCAGCGAGTATAATGTGAATAATTATGAATGTCTGCGGGGCTTCGTCAGCGGTCTGTACGCGGGCAATTACGATATTTCCCATGTGTTCGTGGACAACCTGTGCAAGATCGCGGGGGACAAGGATCTCCAGGCGGTAGAGAACTTCCTGGGCTGGCTGGATCGCTTCAGCAACGAGAACAATGTGAAGTTCACCGTGACCATCAGCGCCGAGGAGGATTCCGCCACCGAGGGTCTGCGGCAGTACACCTGATCAGGACTTCTGCGTAAAAAAGAGAGGAATGGCATCTGCCATTCCTCTCTTTTTCGTTTGCGCCTTTTTCGCTTACATCAGTCCGGGGATGTTCAATCCGCCGGTCAGGCTGCTCATGGAATTGTTCATGGCCTCGTCCGCCTGCCGCAGCGCCTCGTTGACGGCGGAGATCACCAGATCCTGCAGCATCTCCACATCCTGGGGGTCCACGGCGTCCGGCTGAATGGTCAGGGCCTTCAGCTCCTTCTTGCCGGTCACGACGGCCTGCACCGCGCCGCCGCCCACGCTGGCGGTGAAATCGGTGTTTTCCACATCCTCCTGGGCTTTTGCCATCTGCTGCTGCATCTGCATGATCTTCTGCTGCATCTGCTGCTGGCGCATCATCTGGCCCTGGCCGCCGCCAAAGCCGCCGCGCGCGCTGTATCCTTTTGCCATACTCGTTTCTCCTTATTTGATCTTGAAATGTTCCAGCTGCTGCCCTTTCGCGGCCAGCTCATCCAATACATCCGTTTTTTTCGGCTCCTCCCACGGCGGCGCTTCGCCGGGGGCGGCAGGCGGGGCGGCGCTGACCGGCGGCGTGCTCCGCGGCGCGCGCGCCGCTCCGGAAGCCGGTTTTGCCGCGGCCTTCGGGGCGCTTCCCACTGTCAGCTGTATCCGGATGGGCTGTCCCAGCTCTCTGGCTGTTACCTCCCGCAGGACGGACAGCACAGTCTCGCTGTTCAGCGAGTCCTTTACAAAGTCGTTCTGGCACAGCACCGTCAGGCAGCCGTCCGCCACCACGCCGCTGGCCATGTTGAGGAATACCCGGTCCTTCACGCTCAGCCGGCCCTTATACTGGTCGATGAGCCGCGTCCACACCTCCGGATCGCCGGCGGCCGCTGCCTGCGGCGCGGGACTGGCCGCCGGGGCGGCCTTCCGCGCCGGACGGGGCGGCGCTTCGGCGGGAATGTCGAACACCCGCTCGCCGTATTCCTCCGGCGGGGGCGGCGCTTCGTCGTACCGGGTCTCGATGGGGATGTCGCGGACAGGCGCGGGACGTGTCTCCGCCGCGGGGCGGGAGACTTTCCGGGGCGGCGGAGCCGCCTGCGGCACGCCGCCACCCGCTGACACAGGGCGGTCAGGTCACCGCTGAGGGTCTCGTCGCACAGCTTCAGAAGGCACAGCTCCGCGTCGGTGCGGGGCCGGATGCTGTCCGGCAGCGCCGCGCAGCACTGCCGCAGGGTGTCCGTCAGGTACAAAAACCGGCTCATGGGCAGCTTGCCGCCCAGCTCGGAAAGGGTCTTGCGGTCATAAAGCCCTGTCAGCAGGGCGCTGCCGCCGTCCGGCGCGGCCTTCAGGATGGTCATGTCCCGGGCAAGGTCGCTCAGCTCGCCCAGCAGCGCGCCCACGTCCTTGCCGCCCCGGTACAGCTGGTCAAACAGCGCCAGCGCGTCGCCGGTGCGCTTGTCCAGCACACACCGCATCAGCTGCACCGTCTGCACCGCGCCGGCAAGGCCCAGCACCTCCAGCACGGCGGCGCTGTCGATAACGCCCTCCACCGCCCGGCACTGATCCAGCAGGGAAAGGGCGTCCCGCATGGCGCCGTTGGCCATCCGGGCCAGCAGCTCCGCGCCGTCGGGGGACAGGTCGATCTGCTCCTCTGCCGCGATGTGCAGCAGCTGCTCCTGAATATCCCGGGGCAGCAGCCGCTTGAAGGAGAACCGCTGGCAGCGGGAGAGAATGGTGGCCGGTACCTTGTGCAGCTCGGTGGTGGCCAGGATGAACAGCAGATGCTCCGGCGGCTCCTCTAGAATTTTCAGCAGGGCGTTGAAGGCGGCGATGGACAGCATGTGCACCTCGTCGATGATGTACACCCGCTTTTTCAGCACGGAGGGGGTATAGACCGCCTCCTCCCGCAATGCGCGGACCTGATCCACGCCGTTGTTGGAGGCGGCGTCCAGCTCCGTCACATCCAGCAGCGTGCCGCTGTCGATGCCCCGGCAGGCGTCGCACTCACAGCAGGGCGCGCCGTCGATGGGATGCTCACAGTTGACGGCCTTGGCCAGGATCCGGGCGCAGGTGGTCTTTCCGGTGCCCCGGGTGCCGGTGAACAGATAGGCGTGGCCCACCCGGCCTTCCGCCACCTGACGCTGCAAGGTGGAGGTGATATGCGCCTGCCCCACCACCTCTGAAAAGGTCCTGGGCCGCCATTTGCGGTACAGCGCCTGGTACATATTCTGCCACCTCCCGTTAAAAAAATAGAAAAAGTCCTCCGTATGCAGCCACGGAACCGGCTTCCTCGCGGCACATGTCTATCCCTCTTAATGCTGCTCGGTTCCCCGCCTGACATGATTCGTGGGTATCCATTGCGCGAGACCGGCTCCGCAGCTGCCTGCGGAGGACTCATTCCATGGTATTATACACCAAAGTTTACTGTTTGGCAACAATGACTTTTCCGCAGGGACTTGCATTTTTTCCAAAAAAGGATATGATATAGGAGAAAAAATATATGCTGCTTTCCACAGCAGAAGAAAAGAAGGGTATACTATGACAAAAATCGACATTATTTCCGGATTTCTGGGGGCGGGCAAGACCACGCTCATCAAGAAGCTGCTGAAAGAAGCCTATCAGGGCGAAAAGCTGGTGCTGATCGAAAACGAGTTCGGCGAGATCTCCATCGACGGCGGCTTTCTGAAGGACAGCGGCGTGCAGGTCAGCGAGATGTCCTCCGGCTGCATCTGCTGCTCGCTGGTGGGCGACTTCAACAAGGCGCTGAAAGAGGTGCACGAGAAATTCCAGCCTGACCGCATCCTCATCGAGCCGTCCGGCGTGGGCAAGCTTTCCGACGTGATCGTGGCGGTGGAGAACACCGTGAAGGATGTGCCCGACATGAAGCTGAACAGCTTCGTCACCGTGGCCGATGCCGGCAAGGTGAAGGTCTATATGAAGAACTTCGGCGAGTTCTATAATAACCAGATCGAGTCCGCCGGCACCATCATTCTCAGCCGTACCCAGAAGCTGTCTCAGGAGAAGCTGGAGGCCGCCGCGGCCCTGCTGCGGGAGAAGAACGCCGACGCCGCCATCATCACCACCCCCTGGGATCAGATCGACGGCAAGACCATTCTGGCCGCCGTGGAGAAGGTGTCTCTGGCCGACGAGATGCTGGAGAAGATGCGGGCCGAGCATGAGGCCGACGAGCACGAGCACCACCATCATGACCACGATGAGCATGAGGAGCACGACCACGAGCATTGCCATCATCACCACGACCACGATGATGACGATGACCACGATCATGACCACTGCTGCCGCCATCACGACCATGAGGAGGAGCACGAGCATCATCATGACCATGACGACCATGAGCACCACCATCACCACGACGGCGAGGAGTGCGGCGATCCCCACTGCGGCTGCCACCATCACCATCATCACGCCGACGAGGTGTTCACCTCCTGGGGCGAGGAGACGGTGAAGCCCTTTGCCGAGACGCAGCTCCACCAGATCCTGACGGCGCTGGACAGCGGCGACTACGGCCAGATCGTCCGGGCCAAGGGCATCGTGCCTGCCGGCGACGGCAAGTGGCTCCACTTTGACTATGTGCCGGAGGAGCACGAGGTCCGCTTCGGTCCCGCCGACTACACCGGCCGCCTGTGCGTCATCGGCGCCAATCTGGACCAGCATAAGCTTCACGAGCTGTTCGGCCTGTAAGGAGACGAAAAGCCTATGGATATTCCTGTTTATCTCATTGCCGGATTTCTGGACGCCGGAAAGACGGACTTCATCAACGGTATCCTGAAGGACGGCTTCGCCGCCGAGGACCGCACGCTGCTGATCTGCTGCGAGGAGGGCGAGAACGAATACGATCCCAAGGTGCTGCAAAACGTGTTCACCTATACCGTCGACGATCCCGGGCAGCTGACCCCGGCCCTGTTCAAGAAGCTGGAGAAGCAGTACCGGCCCAAGCAGGTCATCATGGAGTATAACGGCATGTGGCAGATGGAGCCGCTGTACCGGGATGGCTTTCCCGCCAACTGGATCCTGTATCAGATCATGGTGCTGGTGGACGCCACCACCTTCGAAAGCTATGTCCGCAACATGGGCCAGCTGATGATGGAGAAGATCGCCAACGCCGACCTGCTGATCTTCAACCGCTGCAACGAGGAGCTGCGCGCCCAGCTCCGCGGCCGCAACCTGAAGATGGTGAACCGCCGGGCCGACATCTATCTGGAGAACGCCGACGGCACCAGCGAGGAGTATATGACCCCCGATATGTCCCCCTTCGATCTCTCCGGCGGCCATCTGGACGTGCCGGACGACGAATACGGCGTGTGGTATGTGGACCTGATGGACAATACCGACCGCTATGACGGCATCACCGTCACTTTCAAGGCCCTGATGTGCCACTCCAAGAAGTTCAAGGGCGTTCACTGCCCCGGCCGCTTCGCCATGGTCTGCTGCGAGAACGACATGCAGTTCCTGGCGCTGGTGTGCCGCGGCGAGGGACTGGACAAGTTCAAGAACCGGGACTGGGTGGAGCTGACCGCCACCGTCCGCAAGGAGAACTGCGACGCCTATCAGGGCGAAGGCCCGGTGCTGTACGTCTCCGACATCCACGCCGCCGAAAAGCCGAAAAACGAAGTGGTGAGCTTCTGAACGCGGCTTGCGGAAAGAAACCGTAAAAAATTCCGTTTCCCGAGGGAAACGGAATTTTTTTGCGGGGCCGGCGGTCACACGGTACCCGTGATGACCAGCTGGGACACGCCGGGATCCGTGGCGTAGACGCCGGTGGCGGCATCCTGCGTAAAGACGGCGGCAGGCACGGTCAGCGCGCCGGTCACCGTAGCGAAGGCACCGGTGGCCGCGTCATAGGTGTAGTGGACGCCCTCGGTCCACAGCGCGCCGTTGAACCGCACGGTCAGATCCTTGAGAATGGGATCGAAGGTGTCGGTGATCACCAGCTCGTCGCCGGCGTCGGCGGCGGTGTTGCCCCGGTTTTGCAGCGTCAGGGTATAGGTCAGCGTGCCGTTTTCCGTAACGGTGGCCGGGGAAATGCCTTTGCTGATGGCCAGCTGGGGCGCGGTGGCGGCGGTGATGGTCTCCGTGGCGGTGACAGGCGTCACGATACCGCCGCCGCTGATGGCGGCGGTGTTGACGATGCTGCCCGCCGCGCCCGGCGGCGCGTATTCGTTGACGGCGGCGGAGTAGATCAGCATGGCGCTGCCGCCCGCGGGAACGCTGACGCCGGTGATGGTCAGCGGCGCGGTGGCGGCAATGGTGGGCGCGGCCTGCAAAACGCCGTTGACGTAGTACAGCAGGGAGCCGGTCACATACGTCAGGGGATACAGGGTGTTTCCGTTGAAGAGATAGCTGCCCAGCGTATCGGTGACCGTCAGGCCCGTGAAGGCCGTCGTGCCGGAGTTGACCAGCGAGATGGCGTAGGTCTTGGCCCCGCCGGTCGTATAGACGGGATCGGCGGCCGTCTTGGCGGCGGTCAGCACCTCCACCAGCTCGCCTGTGGCGATGTTGGAGAGGGTGGTGATGCCGTTGTAGGACAAAGCCGCCTGATTGGTGATGGTTGCCATGGCAAACCTCCTGAAAGAAGCAGATTACAGGCAGGCGACCGGAAAATGGTACACCGCCCGCGTTCCATTCTATGTGGAACCGGCGGGCGGTGTGTTTGAGGGATAGAAAAGTCTCGCGGCGTTCGCGGCGCGGACGGCCGCGGGCCCTATCGGCGGCAGGATCGTTCGATCCCGCGCGGCTTATGTTACTGCTTCCGGGCCGTCAGATATTCGTCTCCGGGCCGCCAGTAGGGACACTGGGCGCTCTGGTTGGCGAGAAAGCGCACCATCTCATCCTCATCCAGGTCCATTTCGCACACATAGTCGTCGTACAGCTCGTCAAAGCGGTAGAATGCGCAGCTTTCGCATTTGTCCATGGTCCGGGCCTCCCTTCCTATGCCGCCATTATACGGCGGAGGGGGGAGGGCCGTCAAGTCAGAACAGGAATTCCTCCCACAGGGCGGGGCGCATGATGGATACCTCGTAGGCGGTGCGCTGGGTGGAAACGCCGTTTTCCGTTTTGGTGTATGTACGGCTTTGGACGCGGCCCTCCACCGTCAGGCGGTCGCCGGTGGACATAAGGGCGGTCTGCTGGGCCACAGCGCCCCAGGCGATGCAGGGCAGATAGTCCGCCCGGCCGTAACGGCGGTTCACCGCCAGCAGCAGGTCGCAGATCTCCCGTCCCAGCGGCGTGCGGCGCAGCACCGGCGGCTTGCACAGTACGCCGGACAGCTGGATCAGGTTGAAGGGCGTTTCGCCGCCCTTTTCCAGCGTGTGGGCAAACACGGAGATCACCAGGCGGCTGCCCTGCCCGCTTTTGTTGTTGAAGGAGCGCAGCTGCCCCGTGACGGCGGCGGCGTCCCCCTCCCGCAGGGGGACGGCCTCCAGCTGCGGCGCCGAGGCGATGACGGTCAGCTTGTCCGCGAGACCGCTGAGCCGCGCCACAGACAGGGTGAAGGTGTAGAAGGATAGGCCGTGATTGCTATGGCTCAGCGCCGGTGTGCTGGTCACGACGCCGCACAGCTGCACACGGTTGAAGTTGTTGTCCATATGATGTCCACCTCGTTTGTTGATATGCCACAGCCTATGCGCCGCCGGGAAAGAATATGCTTTTCAAACGGCGGAAACTATGGCATAATAACGGCAAAGGAGTGATGACATGCGTTATAAGGGAAAAGTGTACCGTCCCCCCAGCGAGGCGTACAGCCTGATCGTGCAGGTGACCTACGGGTGCAGCCATAACCGCTGCGCCTTCTGCGATATGTATGACGACAAGCGGTTTGCCATGCGGCCCATGGACGAGATCCGGGAGGATTTCGAGACGGCGCGGCAGCTGTACCGCCGGGTGGAGCGGGTCTTTCTGGCGGACGGCGACGCCCTGATGCGGAAAACCGGCGAGCTGGTGCAGATACTGGGCCTGATCTACGGCCTGTTTCCGGAGTGTGAGCGGGTGACCTGCTATGCCTCGCCCACCAGCTTGCAGGTAAAGTCGGAGGACGAGCTGCGGCTTTTGCGGGAAAGCGGGCTGCAAATGGTGTATATGGGGCTGGAGTCCGGCTGCGACGCGGTGCTGGAGCGGATGAACAAGGGCCACAGCGCCGCCGCCATCGTGGAAGCGGGGCAGAAAGCCCGCTGCTGCGGACTGGCCCTGTCGGTGACGGCCATCTCCGGCCTTGGCAGCGTGGAATTGTGGCGGGAGCACGCCATCGGCACGGCGGAGGCCCTCAGCGCCATGAAGCCGGAGTATATCGGCCTGCTGACGCTGATGGTGGAGCATGGCACGCCGCTGGAGCGATGGGTGCGGGAAGGATCGTTTACCCTGCTCAGTCCGGTGGAGGTGCTGAAGGAGACGGAGCTGTTCCTGCGGCACATCGACGCCGAGGGCAGCGTGTTCCGTATGAACCACGCCAGCAACTACCTGACGCTGAAGGGTACGCTGAACCGTGACCGGCAGGCGCTGCTGGACAAGGTGCAGTCGGGGCTTTCCGGCGCGGGACTGAAGCCGGAATTTCTGCGGGCGCTGTAAGGCAGGCGCCGGATGGCAGAGCCGGTCTGACTGCCGGACAAGGGAAAGGAGCGTATACTATGGAGACTATCAAAAAGCTGCGCAGCGGCGAAATGACAGACGGCATTATCAACGCGGGAAACCGGGTCCTGCTGTATGCCACGGGGATCGGAAAGGAAGAGATGGAGAAGCCGTTTATCGGTATCGTCAACTCGTGGAACGAAATGCATCCCGGCCACAAGCACCTGCGGGAGCTGTCCGCTGCCGTGAAGGAGGGCGTTATCGCCGCGGGCGGTCAGCCCTTTGAGTTCAATACCATCGCCATCTGCGACGGCGTGACGCAGGCGCATAACGGTATGTGCTATGTGCTGCCCTCCCGGGATCTGATCGCCGACAGCGTTGAGGTCATGGCGGAGGCCCAGCGGCTGGACGGCATCGTGATGCTGGCCAGCTGCGACAAGATCGTACCGGCCATGGCGATGGCAGCCGGACGGCTGAACATTCCCGCCGTGATCGTCACCGGCGGGCCGATGCTCCCCAACAGCTATAAGGGCCGCAGCTTCGGCGGCGGCTGGGAGGTGCGGGAGGCCGCGGGCAGGCTGGCTGCCGGCGAGATCAGCCAGGCGGAGTATGACGCGATGGAGCAGTGTGCCTGCGGCATGGCCGGCTCCTGCCCCATGATGGGCACGGCCAACACCATGTCCTGCCTGATGGAGCCGCTGGGCCTGACGCTGCCCGGCTGCGGGACCTGCCACGCCGTTCAGGCGGACAAGCTGCGCTATGCCCGGGACAGCGGAAAGCTGGTCATGCGGCTGGTGAAGGAAAACCGCAGGCCCAGAGATTATATCACGGAGCAGAGCTTCCGCAATACCCTGCGGGTCAGCGCGGCCATCGGCGGTTCCACCAACACCTTTTTGCATATGCCCGCCATCGCCGGTGCCTTCGGACTGAAGCTGGATCCGGAGGAGTTCAACCGGGCGGGTGACGCCACGCCGTATCTGGCCTGCATCAAGCCCTCCGGAAAGTATACGCTGTGGGACATGCATCTGGCCGGCGGCATTCCGGCGGTAATGAAGGAGCTGGGGCAGCGCTGTCTGGATCTGTCCCAGCGGTGCGTTACCGGTCAGACCTGGGCCGAGGTGCTGGACGGCGTGGAGGGTACCTGGGCGCCGGACGTGATCCATCACGCGGATACGCCGGTAGCGCCGCAGGGCGGGCTGATCGTGCTGAAGGGGAATCTGGCGCCGGAGGGGGCGGGCGTGAAGCGTACCGCCGTGACCCCGGAGATGTGGGAGCACACCGGTCCCGCCCGGGTTTTTGACCGGGAAATGGCCGCGATCCAGGCCATCCGGAACGGAGAGATCCACAAGGGCGATGTGATCGTGATCCGGTATGAGGGGCCGAAGGGCGGCCCCGGTATGCGGGAAATGCTGTCCGCCACCTCGGCGCTGATGGGCTTTGGCCTTGGAGACAGCTGCGCGCTGATCACAGACGGGCGCTTCTCAGGCGCCAGCCGCGGGCCGTGTATCGGCCATGTTTCGCCGGAGGCGGCGCTGGGCGGTCCGATCGCGCTGGTGCGGGATGGCGACATCATCCATATTGATCTGCACAGAAAATCCCTGACCATCGATGTCAGCGAAGAGGAGCTGGCGGAGCGCCGCAAGACGTGGACGCCGCTGCCGCCCATGGTCAGCAGCAGCTATCTGGAACGGTACAGCCGGATGGCAGGGCCGGTCTGGGAGGGCGCGGTACTGAAATAAGCGCGAAGATCCCCTGATCCTGCGCGGATCAGGGGATCTCTTTTGTCTGGATGGGGGGGTCAGTCGATGCTGCGGGTAAAGCGGATGCCGGATTTCTGCATATGTACGTCCAGCCGGACCCGGTCGCCCCGGATGTAGCTGCGGGTATACTCATACACGCGGCCATCCTCGGTACGGGTGCGGCGCTGGTGGTAGAAGGCGCAGGCGCCGGGCTCCACGCCCAGCAGCCGCGCGTTTTCGCTGTCCAGCGTTACGGATTCATAGCTCTCCTCCGCGGCGAAGGGGGTGATGCCCACATGGTACAGCAGCGAGTAAAAGCTGTGGGTCTGCACCATGTCGCGGGTCAGATTGGGATAGATGTACTGGGGATAGTAGCTGGTCTCCAGGATCAGCGGCTCACCGTCCACGTTGCGGATACGGGTGAAGCAGTAGACAGGCGTCCCCTCCCGCAGCTCCATCTTGTCGCAGACGATGGCCGAGGGCGTGGTGATCTGAAAATCCACCAGTGTGCTGCTTGGCTCCTTGCCCATAGAGGATACCTCTGTGGTGAAGGAGTACCGGACGCCGCGGCGGTTGGTGGCCGGATCGGCCACAAAGGTGCCCCGGCCCCGCTTGCGGACCACCAGCCCCTCGTCCTCCAGCTCGCCGATGGCCTGACGGACGGTGTTGCGGCTGATGTTCAGCGCGCGGCACAGCTCCGCCTCGCTGGGCAGCAGATCGCCCACCGCCAGCACGCCGGTGGAGATATTGCGCTTGATGATGCCCACCAGCTGGGCATACAGAGAAATGTCGCTGTCCAGCGACAGATTTGCATTGAGAAGTGCGTTGCTTTCCATGGTGGATGCTTCCTTTCCTGTGCGCGATAAGTGCTTGTACCTATTGTACCATACATTCCGTGAAAAAGGAAGAGCCTTTTTCAGGAAAAATCGCTTTTTTGAAAAAAAGCGTCTTTTCAGCCGTCAGCGCCGCGAAGCGCGCGGCGGAAGAGGCGATCATATGGACAGGAAAAATGCCGCCGGGAGGGCGGCATTTTTCCTGGAACAAAAAAGAAGGAAAACTTGAAAGATTGGAAGATGGCCCGCGGATCATCTGCCGGCAAGCCATTTGCCAGTGAAACGGTCAGATCCCGCGCCGGATCATTTGTGATCCACGGCGTACATCCGCTCGATCAGGCACAGCAGCTTGTCGGAATAGCCGATCTCGTTGTCGTACCAGCTGACCACCTTCACGAAGGTATCGGTCAGGGCGATGCCGGCCTTGGCGTCGAAGATGGAGGTATGGGTGTTGCCCAGGAAGTCGGAGGACACAACGGCCTCGTCGGTATAATCCAGGATGCCCTTCAGCTCGTTCTCGCTGGCCTGCTTCATAGCGGCGCAGATCTCGTCATAGGAGGCGGGCTTCACCAGGTTCACGGTCAGGTCCACCACGGACACATCCAGCGTGGGAACGCGCATGGACATACCGGTCAGCTTGCCGTTCAGGGCGGGGATGACCTTGCCCACGGCCTTGGCGGCGCCGGTAGAGCTGGGGATGATGTTGCCGGAAGCGGCACGGCCGCCGCGCCAGTCCTTCAGGGACACGCCGTCAACGGTTTTCTGGGTGGCGGTGGTGGAATGAACGGTGGTCATCAGACCGTCGGCAATGCCGAAGCTGTCGTTCAGCACCTTGGCAATGGGGGCCAGGCAGTTGGTGGTGCAGCTGGCGTTGGACACGAACTGCATGTCGGAGGTGTAGGTATCGTCGTTGACGCCCACCACGAACATGGGGGTATCGTCTTTGGAGGGGGCGGACATAACGACATGCTTGGCGCCGGCGGCAATGTGGCCGGCGGACTTCTCCTTGGTCAGGAACAGGCCGGTGGATTCGATCACATACTCGGCGCCCACCTTGGCCCAGGGCAGATTGGCGGGGTCACGCTCGGCAGACACGGGGATGGCCTTGCCGTTGACCACGATATTGCTGCCTTCGGCGTGGATATCGCCGGCAAACTTGCCGTGCATGGTATCATACTTCACCATATAAGCCAGATAGTCGGCGGGGCACAGATCGTTGATGCCAACGATCTCGATTTCAGGATGGTTCAGGGAACAGCGCAGGACCATACGGCCGATACGGCCAAAGCCATTGATGCCAACTTTAATGCTCATACAAAAAAACTTCCCTTCTGATGGAATATCACAAACATATGGTATGTTTAGATTATATGCAATTCCGACGGAAAAAGCAAGACTCTTTTCAAAAATATTTCGACAAGATTCGACAAAATTTGCGCTCCACCTTGTTTTTGCTTTGTTCATTTGGTATTATATGTGTGCCACACCGTTATTTGGCGCGGATAACAACGCGGCAAGGGGAAATGATGACAGAGAAAAGAGGTGGTTGCCATGGCGGAATTTACGCCGGAGGAGCGTCAGGCCCTGTGCAGCGTGATGCCCAACATCGCGGTTGCCATGCGTACGCCGCTGAACAACCTGCACATCGCCGCCCGGCGGCTGGAGGCGCAGGAGGATGCCGGCGAGGAGGGCGCGATCCTGTGGCAGAGCTATTACCGGATGCTGCGGATGGTGAACAACCTGACCATGGGGCCGGAGCTGCTGTCGGACACGCGCTTCGAGACGCGGGATATGGAGCTGACCGTATGGCTGGACGAGCTGTGCCGTCAGGCGGCGTCCATCGCGCGGGAAGCCGGTGTGACGGTGTCTTTCGTCTGTAAGGAGCGGTACGTCATCGCCGCGGTGAACCGGACGTATCTGGAGCGGATGGTGTGGAACCTGCTGAGCAACGCGCTGAAATTCACGCCCGCCGCGGGGCGGATCACCGTAACGCTGGCGCGCAGGGGCGCGCAGGTGCTGCTGTCCGTGCGGGACACGGGCGCGGGCATCAGTCCGGCGTATCAGGAGGGCCTGTTTGACCGCTGGGCCAGGAACGGGCAGGCGGGCATGCCGCCCCACGGGATCGGTCTGGGCCTGCTTATCTGCCGCCGGGTGGCGGAGGGCCACGGCGGCCGTCTGCTGCTGGAGAGCCGGGTGGGCGTGGGCACAGCCGTCACGGCGGCGCTGCCCTGTACGCGGCGGGGCGACGGACAGGTGCGGGAGAGCAGTGCCGACTATGCCGGCGGCTTTCCCCATGTGATGATGGAGCTGAGCGACGCGCTGCCGTATCAGGCCTTTTACCGGAAGCATCTGGATTGAGAATAAATTTTGCTTGACCCCGGCGGAAGCCGGGGTTACACTTTTTAGTATGACCAAAATACAGCGAGGTAAACCTATGGAGCAAACAAAAGGAAAGCGGGTGCTGGTGGCCATGTCCGGCGGCGTGGACAGCTCCGCCGCGGCGCTGCTGCTGCGGCGGCAGGGCTATGACTGCGACGGCGCCATGCTGAAGCTGATCCCCAACAGCGACAGCCGCTGCTGTAGTGCCGACGACGCCGAGGACGCGCGGGCGGTGGCCTACCGGCTGGGAATGAAATTTTATGTATTCAACGAGGTGGACGCTTTCCGGCGGGAGGTGATGGACCGCTTTGTGTCGGAATACTGCGCGGGCCGCACCCCCAACCCCTGCATCGACTGCAACCGCTGCCTGAAGTTCGGCGCGCTGCTGGACCGGGCGGTGACGCTGGGATACGACTATATCGCCACAGGCCACTATGCCCGTGTGCGCTATGACGAGACGGCGGGGCGCTATCGCCTGCTGCGGGGCGCGGACCGCCGCAAGGATCAGAGCTATGTGCTCTATCAGCTGACCCAGTACCAGCTGGGCCATCTGCTGCTGCCGGTGGGGGACTATGACAAGCCCGCCATCCGGGAGAATGCCCGTGAGGCGGGGCTGGCGAACGCCGACAAATCCGACAGTCAGGACATCTGCTTCGTGCCGGACGGCGACTATGTATCCTTCCTGCTGTCACAGGGCGTGACGCTGGAGCCGGGCGATTTTGTGGACGAGGCGGGCCATGTGCTGGGCCGCCACCGGGGCCTGCCCTGCTATACCATCGGCCAGGGGAAGGGCCTTGGCATCGCGGTGGGGAAGCATGTGTATGTGCTGGCCAAAAACGAGACCGACAACACCGTGGTGCTGGGGGACAACGACAAGCTGTTCCGCCGGACGCTGACCGCCTGCCGGGTCAACTGGGTCGCCGGAGAGACTCCCGCCGTCCCCTTCCGCTGTACCGCCAAGACCCGCTACAGCCAGGTGGAGGCCCCGGCGCTGGCGGAGCCGCTGCCGGAGGGGCGGCTGCGCCTGACCTTCGACGAGCCGCAGCGGGCCATCACCGCCGGACAGGCGGCGGTGCTCTACGACGGCGACGAGGTGCTGGGCGGCGGCACTATTGAATGACAGATCCGGACAGGAAAGCGGCAGACCTTCCCGTGGGAAGGCCTGCCGCTTATTCAGTTCTCCAGAGCGCCGTTGACCAGCACCCAATGGCGGACATGGTCGATGAACCGCCGGGTGGACAGGGACAGGGCGTTTTTGTCCTTGACGCAGATGCCGATGTTCCGGTAGAAGGGCCGGGGCAGGGAGCAGGCTACCAGCGGATAGGCGCACCGCTGGAGCATCAGCTCCTCCATGACGCTGATGCCCAGTCCGCTGGACACCATGGCCAGAATGGTCTGATCCTGCTGCACCGTGTACTGGACGTTGGGCCGGATGTTCAGGGTGTCGAACACCGCCTGGATCTCATAGTCGTCCCCCTCGTCCAGCAGGATCACCGGGTACTGCTCCAGCGCCGCCGGTGGGAAGGGGTCCCGGCCCGCCAGCGGGTGATCGCAGGGGACGATGACCTTCCACTGGTCCCGCTGCAAAAGCCAGTAGTCCAGATGCGGCTCCGCGGGCAGACTGATGAAGCCGCAGTCCGCCTGCCCGTGGGTGACCCAGCCCTCGATCTCGTTGTTGAAATTGGAGGGCAGCAGCTCGAACTCGATCCTGGGGTACAGCGCCTGAAAGCTTTTCAGAATATAGGGCATCCATTTTTCCGATACGCTGGTGAAGGTGGCCACCCGGACAAGGCCGGTGTCCAGCCCCCGCAGGTCGGCGGCCTTCTGCTCCAGCTGGTGCTGGAGGGCGCACATCTGCTGAAAATAGGGCAGCAGCGCCCGCCCGTCCGCCGTCAGGGACACGCCGCCGTGGCTGCGCACCACCAGCGTTGTCCCCAGCTCCGCCTCCAGCGAGCTGACGGCGTGACTGATGCCGGACTGGGTGAAGCTCAGTGCCTGGGCGGCCCGGGTAAAGCTGCCGCACTCGGCGGTTTTCAGCAGGATCTCATATTTGGTCAGGCTCATGGCGCTCCCTCCTTTGCTTCTATTGTAGCAAGCTTCTTAACGGAGTTCAAACATTTTTTCATGAAAATGATGAAAATGGTGCGTTTTACAAATGGAGCGGCCTGTGATATCGTATAATCAACCCCGGAACACATGAAGAAAGGAGCGACGGTTATGGGTCTGAATCTTTTGCTGGCCGGTCTGGCGGCGTTGCTGGTCGTCGTGGGCGTCGTCAGTCGTGTGACCAGATGACGCAGAATGAGATCACGTCAACCAGGCAAACAAGGTTTCTTTTTCTGATTTATGGTAAAGCAAATGCCGGGCCGTCGCCCGGCGTTTGCTTTTTGTCTCCGGCAGGGTGTGGTCACCCCGCCCTGCGAAAGCATTACCGGCAGAGCGCTGTAGGGCGGGATGACCACATCCCGCCGCGGACAACGCCGCATCTTGCGGAAAACATTTTTCTATGATAAGATATGTCGCGGTTTGAAAGAGAGATGAGTATAATGTCTGATAAGAAGATCCACACCCTGTCGCTGGTATTCGCCCTGCTGGCCAGCGCCATTTTCGGCATGAGCTTTATGTTTTCCAAGCTGGCGCTGGCGGTGGCCAAGCCCACGGTGCTGCTGGCCTTCCGGTTTACCATCGCCTTTATCGCCATGACGCTGGCGATCCTGGTCAACGCGCTGGCGGGCAGAGTGCGGGGCAGGCCCCTGTTCGCCTTCTCCCTGCGGGGGAAGCCCGTCGGCTCGCTGGTGCTGCTGGGCCTGATCCAGCCGGTGCTGTACTTCTTCTGCGAAAACTACGGCATCCTGTATACCTCCTCCGCCGTGGCCGGGACCATCATCGCCGTGGTGCCCATCGCCTGCATCCTGATGGATGTGCTGGTGCTGCATGAGAAGGTGACGCGGCGGCAGGTGCTCTGCGCGGTGCTGTGCATCGGCGGCGTGGCACTGATCTACATGGGCGGCGAGACCCGCGTATCCCTGCTGGGTCTGGTCCTGCTGCTGATGACGGTGGGCTGCGACGCGGTGTATTATACCCTCAGCCACCGTGCGGCGGAGAAGTTCACCGCCTTTGAGGTGACGTATGTGATGTTCACGGTGGGGATGCTGTTCTTCATCCCCGCGGCGCTGATACAGGGGGCGGGCCGCATGGCGGAGACGTTCCTGCCCGCCATACAGAGCGGCAGCTTCTGGGGGGCGGTGATCTACCTGGGGCTGGTGTCCTCGGTGGCGGCGTACTTCCTGCTGAATCTGGCCAACGCCCACCTGACCGTGTCGGAGGCGTCGCTGTTCAGCAACGTGACCACGGTGGTCAGCGTGCTGGCGGGCGTGGTGCTGCTGAAGGAGCCTTTCGGCCTGTGGCAGATGCTGGGCGTGGCGGTGATCCTGCTGTGCGTCTACGCGGCCAACGCCGCGCCGAAGCGGTAAGCGGGGAATCGCGCCCCTGTAATCGTAAAAAAAACCGGCCTTGCGGCCGGTTTTTCCGTTGTCATGCAAAGTGGTCCCGCTCACGGGCGGCGGATCCCGCAAAGCCTTTGGGCTGTGCGGGCCGCGGATCATCGCCGGATGGCCCGTCCGGCGCGGATGCCGGTGGGCTGTCCGTTTTGCAGGGCGGTCTCGCCGCTGACCAGTACCAGGCGCATACCCTGCGAGGTCTGCTGGGGATCGGTATAGGTGGCCCGCTCATGGAGGGCCTGGGGGTCGAACACGCACACGTCGGCGTCATAGCCCTCCGCCAGCCGTCCCTTGCCGGTCAGCCGCAGCACCTGTGCCGGACGATCCGTCAGCTTGTGGACGGCCTGCTCCCAGGTGAGGACGCCCTTCTCCCGGACGAAGTGCTCCAGCAGATGGGTCACATTGCCGCAGACACGGGGATGCAGCTGCCCCTCGGTGGGATAGGTGGCGTCGGAGATGACGCAGGACAGGGGAGAGCGGAGAATGGCGCAGATGTCCTCCTCCGAGGCCATGAAGTCGATCATGGTGATCTGCCCGTGCTCACGCGCCAGCAGCTCACAGCAGGAGGACAGGGGATCCTGTCCCATCAGGGCGGCGATCTCCATCAGGTTGTGGCCCTGATAGGGGTGATCCTCCGGGCAGTGGAGGGAGGTGAGGTAAATACCGTCCCAGCCCGCCAGCTTGGCGATGTCGTCAAAGCCCACGCCGCTTTCGATGCGCTCTGCCAGCGCGCGGCGGGTCTCCTTGTCCCGCAGCCGCGCCACCACCGCCTCCATGCCGCCGGTGAGATAGTCCGGGGGCAGGATGTGCAGCAGCTGGGTGGAACCGGCGGTGTAGGGATACACGTCGCAGTCCACCCGCACCCCCTCGTTCCGGGCCTGCTCCAGCAGGGCCAGCACCTGGGGGATCTTTTTGCCCCAGTTGTCCCGGCCCATGGCTTTCAGATGGCTGATGTGGACGGGGCAGTCCAGCGCCCGGGCCACGGCGATCATTTCCGCCACGGAGTCCGCCACGCCGCCGCCCTCCTGCCGCATGTGGACGGTAACGGGAATGTCCGTCCCGGCCACCGGCTGCAAGGCCCGGATGAGACCGGCGGTGGAATAGAAGCACTCCGGCGCGTAGCCAAGGCCCAGACTGACGCCCAGCGCGCCGTCGGCCAGGGTCTGCTCCATGGCCCGGTGGATGGCGGTGAAATGGCGGTCCTCCAGCTCCGTCAGCTGATAGCCCGCCGCGTCGGCGCGGAGGGTGCCCGCGCCTGCCAGCATGCCCATGTGCAGGGGGAGAGCCGGCAGAGAGCGGAAGTACCCCGCCATGGAGCGGGTGTCCAGCTCCGGCGGCAGCGTGCCGGTGATGGGCTGCAAATACGCCCGGAGGGCCGCGTCGTTGTCCGGACCGAAGGGGGCGGCGGACAATCCGCAGTTGCCGCTGACGATGGTGGTCAGCCCCTGGCACAGCTCCCACTCCCCGAAGCCGGGGCGGAAGGCCGCGCCGTCGGCGTGGCGGTGGATGTCGATAAAGCCGGGGGTGACGGTCAGACCGGTGCAGTCCGCCACCTTGCGGGCCGCGGCGTGGGACAGCTGTCCCACCGCGGCGATCTTGCCGTTTTCGATGGCCACATCGGCCGTGAAGGCGGCGCGGCCGGTACCGTCGATGACCGTGCCGCCCCGCAGAAGTGTGTCAAACACAGGAGAAAGCCTCCCTTATCTCGTATTAGCTCCGCCGCAGCGGCAGCGTCACCGTAAAGCGGGTGGCGCGCTGGTCGCTGGCGGCGGTGATGGTCCCCTTGTGCCGCCGCGCGATCTGGCGGG
>SAMEA104315427__coassemble_635_pt1 | contig 27453 bp, 24 predicted proteins | sample SAMEA104315427__metabat2_low_PE_034 | metagenome-assembled genome bin SAMEA104315427 (sample SAMEA104315427) | gut metagenome | biome: Monkey gut; feature: monkey-associated habitat; material: faeces | place: China | collected 2013 | reverse complement strand
TGATGGCCGCGTCCGCGCCCTGCGCCCGGCGGGAGCCGAACTCCAGCACCGTGCGGCCGTTGGCGGCGCGGCAGATGCGGTTGGCCTTGGTGGCAATAAGGCTCTGGTGGTTGATGGTCAGCAGCGTGAAGGTCTCGATCAGCTGGGCCTCGATAGACGGGGCGCGCACCACCACCAGCGGCTCCCGGGGAAATACGGGGGTACCCTCGGGGATGGCGTAGATATCGCCGGTGAAGCGGAAATTTTTCAGATAATCCAGGAACTCCTCACAGAACAGATTGCGGCCGCGAAGGTAGGCAATGTCCTCTTCGCTGAAATGCAGGTTTTCGATATAGTCGATCAGCTGCTCCAGACCAGCGGCAATGGCGAAGCCGCCCTGATCCGGCACCTTGCGGAAGAACACATCGAAATAGGTGATGCGGTCCTTGTATCCGTTGCGGAAGTATCCGTTGCCCATGGTCAGCTCGTAAAAGTCGCACAGCATGGTCATGTTCAGCTTTTCAGCAGTATTCATTTCCTGTCAAACCTCAAATTCTCAATAATACCCCGGTTACGGGGCGCAGAGTAACAAGTATATTATAGCACAAATTTAACATTTCGCAACCGTTTGTCCCGGCTAATTCCCCTTTAATTCGTTTTGGAGCAGGAGGTCACAGCCGCTAAACCGCTGGTCGGTTGCATTTTTTGCTCCGTCTGCTACAATAAGCAGCGAGGTGATCACTTTGGACAAAGAGCAGCTCGGCGCTTTTATCGCCGAAAACCGAAAGCGGCAGGGTCTGACCCAGCAGCAGCTGGCTCAGCGGCTGCACATCACGGACAAAGCCGTCAGCAAATGGGAGCGCGGGCTTAGCTACCCCGACGTGACCCTTTTGCAGCCGCTGGCGGCGGTCTTCTGCCTCCGCGTGGACGACCTGCTGACCTGCCGCGCCGCCGAAAAGGAGGAAGTTTTGGAACCTGATATCATCCCTGCTCCGGAGCCCGTCACTCCGGAATCATCCGCTGTACAGGCGGTGCTGGACATTTCCCTGGAAAATCTCCGTCAGAAGCGAAGGAAGCTGATCCGCCGTATCCTGGCAGGTGTCATCACCTTTGCTATTCTGGCCGATGCGGGTATTTTCATTTTTCTGGTGCTGAATCAGCGGGCGGGCGAAACCAACAACATCTTCAAGCGGTCGCACTCCCCCATCGATCAGACCATCAGCATTGAGGCCTATCCCGCCAGTCTGTTCAACGACGATCAGGTGCTGGTGCGGGCCTGGAAGGGCCGGTACTATCTTGTGGATGACGAGAGTCAAAAGACCTGCGTCAGCCTTGCCGCGGAAAAGGGCGACACCTTCCAGCGCTTCTGCTGGTCCGCCGACGGGGTGTACGCCGCGGCTATCACCGACTCGACAGAGCCGGAGCGCAGCAGCGAGTTCTCCCTCTGGAACTTTACGGATTTCAAGGAGACCCACCTGACTGCCGTCCACCCCCAGCGCGGACAGTATATCCGCCAGCAGCTGGTGCAGGAAAAGCTGGTGCCGGAAAGCTGCGGCACCGACAGCGGCACCCTCCGCGTCAACGGCTTCCGCAGCGGCACTCATATCCTGCTGCTGACCTTTACCGCTCCCGACGGTGCCGCCTATCAGTTGGCCTACGACTGCGACAGCGATGTATTGACGCGCACAGACGCATAAAAAAGAGAGCCGCAATGCGGCTCTCTTTTTTATGCGTCGTCGGATGTTATTCGTCATCCTCTTCGGCGGCCTCGTTCAGGGCGTTGGCCAGATCGCTGAGGTCAAACTCCAGCTTGGTGCCGCAATTGGGGCACACCACCTCGCCGTCCTCCAGAACGGTCTCGTCGAAATAGACTTCCTCTTCACACTCAGGGCAGGTGGTCATGAAGCAGTCCTCTTCGTCCTCGTCGTCTTCATCATCCCACTCGTCCTCGTCGTCCAGCTCGTAGAGAGACTCCTCTACCTCGCTGAGATCGTCGCTGACGGCATCCAGACCGTCCTCGATGTCCACCATCTCGTCCTGCATGTCGGCGATCTCGTCGGCCATGTTATCCAGCACATCGATAATGGCGGCGATCAGCTTGCCTTCCTTGCTCTCTGTATCCAGCGCCAGACCTTCTGCCAGGCCCTTCAGATACGCTACCTTTTCAGAAATACCCATGTTCGGCTCCTTTCTGTACGGTTGGTTGAAAAACTACTTCAGCTTACTTGCAGCGGCCGATATATTCGCCGGTACGGGTGTCAATGGTGATCTTGTCGCCGATGTTGATGAACAGGGGCACCTTCACCTCGGCGCCGGTCTCTACGGTGGCGGGCTTCAGGGTGTTGGTGGCGGTGTTGCCGGCCAGACCGGGCTCGGTCTCGGTGATCTCCAGATCCATGAAGTTGGGGCACTCCAGGCCGAACACATTGCCCTTATAGCTCAGCACCTTGCAGACGGTGTTCTCGGTGATGAAGCGGAACGCATCGCCCAGCAGATCCTTGCCCAGAGGCACCATGTCGAAGGTCTCCTGATCCATAAAGTAATACAGGTCGCCGTCGTTGTAGCTGTATGCCATGTCGCGGCGATCCACAAAGGCTTCCTCAAACTTGGCGGTGGGGTTGAAAGAGGTCTCGGTCACAGCGCCGGTCACCACATTGCGCATCTTGGTGCGGACGAAAGCCGCGCCCTTGCCGGGCTTAACGTGCTGGAACTCCACGACCTGCATGATCTTGCCGTCCATCTCGAAAGTCTTGCCGTTTCTGAAATCACCGGCGGTAATAGTTGCCATATTGATATTCCTCCCATATGATGAGGGAATATCGCCATTCCCTCGTATAAAATAATTCCGGCCACAAAAAGCCTTATATATTTTACATGATGCCGTATTATTTGGCAAGGGCTTTGCCGTATTTTTTGCCAAAAAAGCAAAATTATTTGCTCACAGCACCAGCAGCTCCTTCGGCGCTCTGGTAATGATCTCCGCGCCATCAGGCCGCAGCACCATCACATCCTCGATACGGACGCCGAATTTTCCGGGCAGATAGATACCCGGTTCAGCGCTGACCACCGCTCTCTCCGGCATGGGCCTGTCATTGCCGGGAGCGGCGTTGGGCGCTTCGTGGATATCGATGCCAAGGCTGTGGCCGAAGCTGTGGCCGAAATACGGGCCGTAGCCCGCGTCCGCGATGACCTTGCGGGCCGCGCCGTCAATGGCCGCGCCGGTAACGCCCGCCCTGGCGGCGGCAATGCCGGCCAGCTGGGCCTCCAGCACAATATCATAGACCCGGCGCATCTCATCGGAGGGCTGTCCCAGCGCCACAGTACGGGTCATATCGCTGCAATAGCCGTGGTATACGCAGCCAAAATCCATGGTGATAAAATCACCCGCCCGCACCTGCCGCATACCGGGTACGGCATGGGGCATGGATCCGTTGGGACCGGACGCGACAATGGTATCAAAAGAGGTCTTTTCCGCTCCGGCGGATACCATCAGGTAATTGAGCCGTGCGGCGATGGCCTTTTCCGTCATACCGGGCCGGATCTCCCGCAGGATCTGCTCCAGCGCTCCCTCCGCGATCCGCTGCGCGGCAGTCATGACCGCCAGCTCCTCCTCATCCTTGCTGCCCCGCAGCTCCATCATCAGCCCATAGGCCGGCGTCAGCGTACAGCGCAGTTTTTCGGTATAGGCCATGTGCTCCGCCACGGTCATGCGCTGCTCCTCAAATCCCACCTTCACCGCGCCAGCCTGAGCCAGCGCGTCGTTGATCAGGGCGGTAAAGGGCTTTTCCCGACTGACCTGGCCAATGACGGCAGCGCCGCCGATGGCTCTTTCCGCCGCTTCCGTATAGCGGCTGTCGGTAAAATACCAGCTGCCCCCGCGAGTCACCACTGTCACGCCCTCACCGGCGAATCCCACGGCATAATAGCAATTGGCCTCGCTGGTCAGCAGCATGGCATCCAGCTCACCCAAGCGGGCGGCGATCTGCGCCAGATGATTCATATCCGCTCCTCCTTTTCCCGCGCCATGGCCTTAAACGGCACCTGAAGCGCATGCAATACCTTCTGCCAGGCCGTCACCGCGCCGCCTGCCGGCTCTACCATCAGCGCGGCAGTCCCGGCGAGATTGGCCGCCAGCACATCGGTCAGCAGTTTATCGCCCAGCATGGCAGTCTCCCGCGGCGTCGTCCCAGCCCTGGCCATGGCACGGCGCAGGCCCTTGGTAGAAGGCTTCTGGGCGTGACCCACATAATCGATCCCCAGCTGATGGCAAAAAGCGTCGACCCGGCGGCCGCTCCGGTTATTGGAGAGGATCATCACCGTGATCCCGGCCGCCTTCAGACTATCGATCCAGGACCGCACGCCCTCCGGCGGTATCCGCACCGACTTAGGCGCCAGCGTGTAATCCAGATCGCACAGCAGCAGGCGGATCCCCTTTTCCCGCAGCAGCCGCGGCGTTACCTTATCGTAGGCCGACAGTACGCGGTCAGGCCGCAGAGAGAGCCGCATATCTTTGTTCCTCTTTTCATAGGATTTTGTGTAGTATACCATTTTTCACCTGAAAAAACAAGGGGGCGGAAGCATGCAGTTCTATTTGGCGGCAGGCGCGGGCGACACGCTGCCTCACGGCCGGTTCCGACCGGTATGGGCCGCTTACCGGCTCGGCCAGCGGCTGCTGTCGGCTGCGGGAAATGTACCGGTACAGGGTGGGATGATGCTGGTGAGCGACAGTCCGGAATGCGGTCAGGCGGACATATTGGCACAGGATATCATGCGGGAGTGCCTGCGGCGCGGCTATGACGGCGTGGTGCTGGACTGGTACCACGGCCGTCAGGACCGGGGGCCGCTGACCTCCCGGCTGGGGCAATTATGCGCCCAATACGGCCGCCGGCTGTTCGTGCCGGAGCCATATGCCGCCTATGCTGCCCGCGCAACGGTACTGATCAACACCGCCGTGGCGGGCGGCACATTGAAAAGCTGTCTCAGCGACGCCATCCGCCGCTTCGGTGCGCCCCGGATCGCGCTGGATCTGGAGCGAATGCGGCTGGATCTCACGCTGCCCCATTCTGCCGGTATCCGCCGCCCTCTGTCTATCACAGAGCTGCGGCGGCTGCGGGAGGGAAAGCAGGTCTATGATTCCCAGGAGCTGTGCGCCCGATATTTCACCTACCGTTCCGGCAATGAAAACCACTATGTGCTGTTTGACGACGCCCACACCCTGCGGGCCAAAGCCGCCGCCGCGGAAAACATGGGCATTCGGGAGGGCTTTTTTATGCTGCCGGAGGTGGCGGACATCGCCGGAGAGCTGCTGGGCTGACGCGGCGCCGGAAATCATTTCTTTCCATGGGAGATGATCGCCGTCCGGCAGCAAAAAAATCACCACCCGTGTATGGGTGGTGATCTCTTTGCGATCAATAATAACGCTTATTACGGTTCTTGCGGGCAGCCTCGGACTTCTTGCGGCGCTTGACGCTGGGGCTTTCATAGCACTCTCTGCGACGCACCTCGGCAACGATACCGGCCTTAGCGCAGCTTCTCTTGAAACGCTTCAGGGCGCTATCCAGAGATTCGCCTTCCTTGACATGAATTTCGGACATCTATTTTTCCCTCCCTCCGATGCACCCGGCTCGATCCAGAGTGCTCTTTAAGAGTCATTCAGGCATGACTTAACGAATGATATTATACTGACTCGCCTGTATCTTGTCAAGATATTTTTCAAAATTCTGCGTAAAAGGACGAAAAAAGCGGGGCGGCTCACGGAACCGCCCCACTCCTCCGGACAATTTACTTGGCGGGCTTCACGATCAGGTTGATAAGCTTGTTCTTCACCAGAATGGTCTTGACAATGCTCATGCCCTCGGTGGCCTTCTGCACCTTCTCCACAGACTTGACAGCCTCCATGACGGCAGCTTCGTCGCTGTCCACAGGAACATTGATGGTGCCCTTCAGCTTTCCGTTGACCTGCACGGCCATCTCCACATTGGCATCGATGGTCTTGGTCTCGTCATAAGCGGGCCAGGGCATCTGCATGGCCATCTTGCCGCTCTTGGCGGCAAAGCCGGTCAGCTCCCACATCTCCTCTACCATATGGGGCGCGAAGGGGGACAGCATCAGCATCAGCATGGACAGGTCACCCTTGGTAAGACCGTTGGCATAGAAGGCGTTGACCAGCGCCATCAGGGCGGCGATGGCGGTGTTCATCTTCAGCTCATCGATATCGTTTGTGACCTTCTTGATGGTTTTGTGGATGACGGACTCGTTCTTGGCGGAGATCTGGTCATTATCCTCGGCCATCTCCATCAGGTTCCAGCAGCGGTCCAGGAACTTCTTGCAGCCGCGGACGGCATTGGTGGACCAGGTGGCAGTCTTTTCAAAGTCGCCGATGAACATGATATACAGGCGCAGGGTGTCGGCGCCGAACTCCTTCACCACGTCGTCGGGATTCACCACGTTGCCCAGAGACTTGGACATCTTCACAGAGGGACGCAGCGCCAGATTACCGTGCAGGCGGATCAGCTCCTCCTTCTCGGCCTCGGTCTTGGCGTTGCCCACATAGTAGGGGTTCTCGCCCAGGATCATACCATGGCTGGTGCGCTTGGCGTAAGGCTCCTTGGTATGCACCACGCCGATATCGTACAGGAACTTATGCCAGAAGCGGGAGTACAGCAGGTGCAGGGTGGTATGCTCCATGCCGCCGTTGTACCAATCCACGGGGCCCCAGTATTCCTCAGCCTCCTTGGACACCAGCTCGTTCTTGTTATGGGGATCCATATACCGCAGGAAGTACCAGCTGGAGCCGGCCCAGTTGGGCATGGTGTCAGTCTCCCGCTTGGCGGGGCCGCCGCAGCAGGGGCAGGTGGTGTTGACCCAGTCGGTCATGCGGGCCAACGGGCTTTCACCGTCGTCGGTAGGCTCATAAGCCTCCACCTCCGGCAGCACCAGCGGCAGCTGCTCCTCCGGCAGCGGCACCCAGCCGCACTTTTCGCAGTTGACCAGAGGGATCGGCTCGCCCCAGTAGCGCTGGCGGGAGAACACCCAGTCGCGGAGCTTGTAGTTGACCTTCTCCTTGCCGAAGCCCTGCTCCACCACATACTTCTTCATGGCGGGGATGGCCTCGCGGACGGTCATGCCGTTCAGGAAGCCGGAGTTCACCATGACGGCGCTGTCGTCCTTGGCCACGAACGCCTCCTTGGTAACGTCGCCGCCGGCAACCACTTCAATGATGGGCAGGCCGAACTTGGTGGCGAACTCCCAGTCGCGCTGGTCGTGGCCGGGCACGCCCATGACGATACCGGTGCCGTAACCCATCAGGACGTAGTCAGACACGAACATGGGCAGAGGTTTATGGGTAACGGGGTTGATGACCTCCACACCCTCCAGGCGGACGCCGGTCTTGTCCTTGTTCAGCTCGCCGCGCTCAAAGTCAGACTTGCGGGCGGCCTCGGCCTGATAGGCCTCCACCTCGGCCCGGTTGGCGATCTGTGGCAGCCACTTCTTCAGCAGCGGATGCTCGGGAGAGATGACCATATAGGTGGTGCCGAACAGGGTGTCGGCACGGGTGGTATACACAGTGACATCCTCGCCCATGTTGGTCTTGAAGGTGATCTCAGCACCGGTGGAACGGCCGATCCAGTTCTTCTGCTGAGTCTTGACACGCTCGATATAATCCAGATCGTCCAGATCGTCGATGAGCCGCTGTGCATACCTGGTAATGCGCAGCATCCACTGGCTCTTCTCCTTCTGCACCACCTCGCCGCCGCAGCGCTCGCACACGCCGTTGACGACCTCCTCGTTGGCCAGCACCACCTTGCAACTGGTGCACCAGTTGACGGCCATGGTGGCCTTATAGGCCATATCGTGTTTGAACAGCTGCAGGAAGATCCACTGGGTCCACTTGTAGTACTCGGGATCAGAGGTGTTGACGCAGCGGTCCCAGTCAAAGCCGTAGCCCAGCATCTTCAGCTGGCGGGTAAAGTTGGCGATGTTGTCGTGGGTGACGATGGCGGGATGGATGTGGTTCTTGATAGCGAAGTTCTCGGTCGGCAGGCCGAAGGCGTCGTAGCCGATGGGGAACAGGACGTTATAGCCCTCCATGCGCTTTTTACGGGTCACAATGTCGATGGCCGTAAAGGGACGGGGATGGCCCACATGCAGGCCCTGCGCGGAGGGATAGGGGAACTCGATCAGGCCATAGAACTTCTTGCGGGTCTTGTCACCGGTGACAGCGCGATAGGGCTTGGTCTTTTCCCAGTTTTCCTGCCATTTCTTTTCAATGGCCGCAAAATCGTAATTCATGCTTGCTTCTCCTTTGTATGATCAATTTGTTTTGTTGCAAATAAAAAGCCCCTGACTTCCGAAGAAGTCAGGGACGTGAAAACGTGTTACCACCCTGATTCCGCCGCCAGTCACCCGGTCGGCGCTCAGTCCCCCTCTCATCATAAGGGGCGTCGCCTGTAACGGGGCGCATCCGTTCCGCCCTGTTCAGGCGGAAGGCTCCGGGGCCAGTATCACGCAGTGCCCGCACCGGCTCGCACCAAACCGCCGGCTCTCTTGGGTCAGGCATCACTGCGCTTTTTTCCCATCATCGCTTCTGTTTCATTTTGCAGAACATTGGTCACATTGTACTCACTTTGCCGCCGTTTGTCAAGGGATTTTCACCTTATACCAGCTATTTTCATACAATATAACATATTCCATTCCGCGGCGGGGCGCGCTCCGCCGTTCACAGGAGGTCTTTCCATGGCAGCACAGGAATTTTCCTTACAGCAATTGCAGCCCTTCTTGGAGGGCAATCCGGAACGGGGCGTACTGCGGGTGCAGGTATCCACCGCGCTGGGTGCTTTTCCCGTATCCCGGGCACTGGTAGAGGTGGCCGTGATGCTGAACGGCACTCGGGTACTGCTGTACCGCAAGCGGACCGACAGCAGCGGCATCGCCGACGGCTTCATTCTGCCCGCCAAGCCCTTTTACGAATCTCAAAGCCCCGGCACCGCCGGAAACAGCATAGCCAACTATGTGGTGTCGGTGAGCCATCCCGCTTACGAGACCGTCACCGATCTGCCCGCCGGGGTGTTCATCGGCACAAAAACCATTCTGCCGGTGATACTGACACCGGCAACCAGATGAGGAGGCGCAGTCTATGCCCACATATCCGGTCGTTCCCACCTCCATCACCGTCCATCTGGGCCTGCCCGACAGCAATGCCCCCAACGTGACGGTGCCCTTTACCAGCTACATCAAAAATGTAGCTTCTCACGAGCTGTACCCTACCTGGCCGGAGGCGGCCCTGCGCGCCAACATCATGGCACAGATCTCCTTTGCCCTGAACCGTGTCTATACAGAGTTTTACCGCAGCCGGGGCTATGATTTCGACATCACCAGCACCACCCAACGGGACCAGGCGTATGTGTCCGGCGGCAGCGTGTTTGAGAACATCAGCCAGATCGTGGACGACATCTTCAATGACTATATCGTGCGGCAGGGCAATGTCGAGCCGCTGTTCGCCGCCTTCTGCGACGGCGTACGGACCCAGTGCAGCGGTCTGAGTCAATGGGGCAGCGTGGATCTGGCGGAAGCAGGATACATCCCCTATGAAATTTTACAGTATTACTACGGTGATGATATCAACATTGTGTTCGACGCGCCGGTGGCCGACAACATCCCCTCCTATCCCGGCAGACCGCTGGAACGGGGCGCCTACGGCCAGAGCGTCCGCACCATCCAGCAGCAGCTGAACCGCATTCACGAGAATTATCCCGGTATTCCCGCGATCTCGCCGGTGTCCAACGCCTTTGACCGGAACACAGAGGACGCGGTGCGGGAGTTCCAGCGGGTGTTCAACCTGGACACCGACGGCATTGTGGGCAAGGCCACATGGTACAAGATCAAGGAGGTCTGGACGGGGGTAAAGCAGCTCAGTGAGCTGGCCAGCGAGGGATTGACCCTTACCGAGGTGCAGCCCGCCTTTCCGGAGGTGCTGCGCTACGGCGACGAGGGCGTGGCCGTCAGCACTGTGCAGTACTATCTGGCGTTCCTTGGGTACTTTCTGCCGGAACTGCCGCAGGTCGCCCTGACCGGCACATATGATGACGATACCCGTAACGCGGTGTATACCTTCCAGCGTCTTTACGGTCTGACCGTGGACGGTATCGTGGGACGGGATACCTGGAATCGGATGCTGAACGTATATGACCAGCTGCTGCGGGATCTGCCCCAGGACTATCAGAATTTCATTGAGCAGATATACCCCGGCCGATTTCTGGTATTGGGCGACGAGGGCCGGGCGGTGCGGCAGCTTCAGGAAAACATCCGCGCTATCGCGGCACAGGACCCGGCCATTCCCACCGTGGAGGCGGACGGCGTATTTGGTCCCACCACCCAACGGGCCGTACTGGCCCTACAGCGGCAGCTGGGCATTGACCAAAGCGGTGCGGTGGGGCCGGTGCTGTGGACGCGGGCGGCAGAGCTGGCCAGCGGACTGTAAAAAAAGAAGTCGAAGAGCACAGCTTTTCGACTTCCTTTTTCTTATTCGTTGGGTGTTACCACGCCGGAGACGTCCACAGGCTTGCCGTCCCGCCACAGGCGCTCCAGACCGTAGAACTCACGGGCCTCGGCGTTGAATACATGGATGGCGATGCAGCCGTAATCCAGCAGCACCCAAGTACCGCCGCGGTAGCCTTCACGGTGCAGGGGCTGTTCCCCGGCCTCCTCCAGCAGCACCTTTTCCACATTGTCCACCAGCGCGTTGATCTGGGTATTGCTGGAACCGGTAGCGATCACAAAATAGTCCGCCAGCGTGGTCAGCTCGCTGATCTCCAGCACCTGAATTTCCCGGCCCTTCTTGTCGCTCAGCGCTTTGGCCGCCAGCAGGGCCATTTCCTTAGGCTCTTTCATAGGGTCACTCCTTTTTCAATGAGATAGTTTCTTGCGTCCAACGTATCATGATGCACAGGGTTTCCCATGCCCTCCATCTCGTCGATGGTCATGGTCAGGCCCAGCAGCAACCCACGGTCAAGATCGTCATAGACTGCCTGGCGCAGGCGCACCACATCAGGATCATCGGCAAACTCCCGGCTTGGCTCAATATAGTCGGCCAGATACAGTATTTTCTCCATCAGGCTCATGCCCGCCCGTCCGGTGGTATGGTACAGGATCGCCTCATATACTTCGTCATCCACGCCGTACACATGGCGGGCAATGGCCGCGCCGGTCTTGGCATGCAGCAGCTTCAGCGCCTTTTTCTCCAACGGGTCAAGCGGGATGCCGTACCGCTCGCACAGCGCCATCTGCTCCGCCATGTCCAGCTTCTTGGTGCAGTCGTGGAGCAATCCCGCCACGCGGGCCTTGGTCTCGTCCGCGCCAAAGCGCCGGGCAAGCTTCGCCGCCTCCTCCGCCGTGCCCAATACATGGGGCATCCGCTTTGGCTTGAGGTAGCTCAGGGCGATGGGCCGCAGCTCCTCCACCGTTAAATGCTTCAGGTCGGCGGCCGTACCATACAGATGCTCCCGGCGGATGTACCCCCACACAGCTTCCGGCACAAGATCGTTCCCCTGCCCAGCCGCCAGCGCGGCACGGACATCGGTAGAGGACAGCTCGATCAGCTCCGGGTTGTCCAGCAGCGTCACATTCGCCTGATACTGCCCCTCCAGCAGTGCCTTCTGCCGCTCCATGGCGGCGCGGATGTCCTCCTCCACACGGCGAAACGCGCCGACATGGGCCAGTTGACAGATGACCGCCGGCTCATGCCATGTATGCAGGGACAGGAACATATCCGACCCCATCAAAAGCCACAGCTCCGCATCGGGATACTGTGCGTGCAGCTCCCGCAGCGTGTCGCTGGTATAGCTCTTGCCGGTACGGCGCAGCTCTCTATCGCTGACCTCTGCCACGGGGCCGATGGGCGCGGCCATCAGCGCCGCCATATCGTACCGCTGCCGCGCCGTCACACCGGATGGCAGCGGCTTGTGGGGCGGCACATTGTCCGGCACCAGCAGCAGCTTGTCCAGGCCCAGTCGGGCCGCGGCGGCGCGGGCCATGGTCACATGGCCGTTATGGGGCGGGTTGAACGTCCCGCCAAAAACACCGATCCTCATGCCTGCTTCGCCTTGACCAGCTGGATCTTGCGTTTCTCCTTATTGTGCTGATAGCGATACAGCACAAATTTGCTGCCGATGACCTGCACCACCTCGCTGCGGGTGGCTACAGCCAGCTCCTCCGCCGCCTCCCGGGCGGTATACATGCTGTTCTCCAGCACACGGCCCTTGATGAGCTCGCGGGCCTCCAGCGCGTCGTTGGCCTGCTTCACCAGATTGTCGCCAATACCGTCTTTTCCCACATGGAGGATGGTATCCATCGTGGCGGCCATGCCCCGCAGCTGGGCACGCTGCTTACTTGTCAATTCCATATCAGTGCTTCTCCAAATATTCTTTCAATTCCGCGGCGAAAACGCGCAGGGCATTGCCGCGGTGGGATATCTCGTTCTTCTCCTCCGCCGTCAGCTGTGCGAAGGTACGGCGCTTCTCCGGCACAAAGAACACCGGATCGTAGCCGAAACCCCGCTCCCCCATGGGAGCAAAGGCGATGGTACCATGGCAGTCGCCATCCGCCGTCAGCACGTCGCCGTTGGGAAACGCGCAGCAGATGGACGTATGAAAATGGGCGGCGCGGTTCGTAGCGCCCCGCATGTTTTGCAGCAGCAGGGCGCAGCGGGCCGGGTCGCTGTCCAGATCGCCGTACCGGGCGGAATAGATCCCCGGCGCGCCCTGAAGCCAGTCCACGCACAGGCCGGAGTCATCTCCGATGGCGGGCAGGCCGCTGGCTTCCATAACGGCTTTGGCCTTCAGCGCGGCATTCTCAGCAAAGGTCGTTCCTGTCTCCTCCACATCCAGCGCAAGGCCCAGATCCGATTCCAGCACGACCTCCACGCCCAGTTGAGACAGGATCTCCTGCATTTCCTTCAATTTTCCACGGTTGTGGGATGCCAGTACGAACTTCATCTTAAAATGTCCCCCAGTATCTCTTTTTGCTTGGCGATCAGCTGTCGGTTGCCCACAGCACACAGCCGCACCAGCTCCTGCTGCTCCGCCATGGTAAAGGCACGCCCCTCGCCGGTACCCTGGATCTCGATGATCTCCCCCAGCTCGTTCATAACGCAGTTCAGATCTACCTGCGCGCGGCTGTCCTCGCTGTATGGCAGGTCCAGCATCGCCGTATCGTCCACGATACCGGCGCTGACACCCGCCACATAGTGGCGAATGGGCATGCGGCCGATATAGCCCTCCTCCACCAGCCAGCGGCAGGCCAGCGCCAGCGCCACAAAGCCGCCGGTCACGCTGGCGGTGCGGGTACCGCCATCCCCCTGCAAAACATCGCAGTCGATGGTGATGGTGCGTTCGCCCAGCAGCTTCATATCCACCGCTGCCCGCAGGCTGCGGCCAATAAGGCGCTGGATCTCCGCGCTGCGGCCGGCCAGCTTCAGCTTGTCCACATCCCGGCGGCTGCGCTGACGGTTGGCACGGGGCAGCATGGAATATTCCGCCGTGACCCAGCCGCAGCCGGGCCGCACATGGGGCGGCACCCGTTCCTCGACCGAAGCGGTACACAGCACCACCGTGTCCCCGCAGCGGATCAGTACGCTGCCCTCCGCAAATTTGTTGAAATCAGGCGTGATGGTCACTTCACGCAATTCGTTGCACGCTCTTCCGTCGGCTCTGGTCACGGGTATCACATTCCTTTCGGATCAATTTCATTTCAGAACAGATCGCTGACAAATTCATTGGCGTCAAAGGGCTTCAGATCGTCGATCCCCTCGCCCAGACCCACGAATTTCACCGGCACCTGCAATTCCTGCGCAATGGCGATGACGATACCGCCCTTGGCGGTGCCGTCCAGTTTGGTCAGGATGATGCCGGTCAAGCCGGCGGTCTCCTTGAACTGCCGGGCCTGGATCAGTCCGTTCTGGCCGGTGGTGGCATCCAGCACCAGCAGTGTTTCGCAGGCGGAATCCGGGCACTCGCGGCTGATGATCTTGCGCAGCTTGGCCAGCTCGTTCATCAGATTCTGCTTGTTGTGCAGACGGCCCGCCGTATCGCACAGCACCACGTCCACATGGCGGGCCTTGGCGGCCTGCAAGGCGTCGAACAGCACCGCGCCGGGATCGGCGCCCTCATGCTGGCGGATGATATCTACCCCGGCGCGGTTCGCCCAGATCTCCAGCTGGTCGGCGGCGGCAGCGCGGAACGTGTCCCCCGCGCACAGCAGCACCTTTTTCCCCTCCGCTTTAAAGCGGGCGGCCAGCTTACCGATAGAGGTGGTCTTTCCTACGCCGTTGACACCGATGAACAGCAGGATAGCCGGCGTGGTGGACACATTCAGCGATGCATCGCCCACTGTCAGGTACCTGGCCAGGATCTCCCTCAGCGCGCCCTTGACCTGATCGGCCGTGGTGAACCGGCCGTCGTAGGCACGGCGCCGCAGCTCCTTCACAGCGCCCGCGGCCACCGTGGTGCCCACATCGCCAAGAATGAGGTTTTCCTCCAGCTCGTCATAAAATTCCTCGCCCAACGACTCGAAGGACATCGGGGCCAGCCATGCCGCCTTCAATTTTGCGAAAATACCCATTGTGTTCTCCTTATTTGATATTCAGCTCTTTGGCCATATCGTTCATGTTGATGGTCAGGATCCGACTGACGCCCCGCTCCTGCATGGTGACACCGTACAGCACGTCGGCCTCCTCCATGGTGCCCCGACGGTGGGTGATGACGATGAACTGGGTCTTGCCGGCAATGCGGCGCATATAGCGGGCATAGCGTACCACGTTGGACTCGTCCAGCGCCGCCTCGATCTCGTCCATCACGCAGAAGGGCGTGGGATGCACCTTCAGAATGGCAAAGTACAGGGCGATGGCTACAAAGGCCTTTTCACCGCCGGACAGCAGCGTGATGGTTTTCAGCTGCTTTCCGGGCGGCTGCACCCGGATCTCGATGCCGCAGTTAAGGATATCCTTCTCATCCTCCAGCTCCAGCTGGGCCTTGCCGCCGCCGAACAGCTCCAGGAACGTCTCCTGAAAGCTCTCGTTCAGCAGCTTGAACTGCTGGGCAAAGATGACCGTCATCTGCTTGGTCAGCTCCTCGATGACGCCCAGCAGCTCCTCGCGGGCCTTCTCCACGTCGGTGCGCTGCTCGGACAGGTAGGTATAGCGGGTGTTGACCCGCTCATACTCCTCGATGGCGCCAATGTTGGGCGTACCCAGCCCCTTGATCTCCCGGGTCAGTTCCGCGATGCGGCGGGTAGCCTTGGGGACACTCTCCAGCTCAACGCGCTGCTCCAGCGCGGCGCTGTGGCTCAGCTCATAGCGCTCCCACAGCTTGTCCAGCAGGGCCTTTTCCTCCATGGCGTTGCCCTGCAGCTTCTGCTCCATGCGGGAAAGCTCCTGCGTGGCAGCGATGACCGCGTCGTTGCAGCTGCGGCTTTCCCGGTTCCGGGCATCCCGCTGGCCTTCCAATTGCAGCTTCTGCTCTGAAAGGGCGGTCAGCTTCGTCCGCAGGTCGTCTCCCCGGGCGCGCAGCTCGTCCAGCTGCGATTGGTGGGCGGCAATGTCGCCCTGTGCCTTTTCATTGGCAGCGGCAAACTGATCCATCAGCGCCTGGCGCTGATCGCGGTCCGTGATCATATCCAGCCGCAGGCGCTTCAGCTCGTCGATGCTGCGCACACCTGCGTCCCGCTCGGCGTTCAGTGCCGCCTGCGCCGCCTTCTTTTCGGTGATCCGGTCGGACAGGGCGTTGGTCTTTTCCATCAGGTCGCTCTGCCCCGTCTGGCTCTCCTCCGCCTGACGGTGGAGGGCGGCAGCCTTCTCTTCTTTCTCCGCCACGTCCGCTGCCACGGCGGCGCAGCGCGCTTCATCGTCACGGGTACGCTGTGCAAAGGTGTTCAGCTCACTCTGCAAGTCCTCGCAGCTCTGCTCCAATGTACCGGTCAGGATATCGTAATGCTCCTGCTTGCCCTGATATTGCAGCACCAGATCCTCAGCCGTCCGCTGCTGAGCGGAGGCCACCTCCAGCTCATACTGCGCCTTTTCCAGCTCACGCTGGGTATCCTCAGCCCTCTGCCTGGCGGCGGACAGCCTGTCCTGCATGCCGCCCAGCTTTCCGCTGAGCTTTTCCAGCTCGTTGGCACGGCTCAGCACGCCGGCGCTGCGGCTGACGCTGCCGCCGGTCATAGAGCCGCCCCGGTTCATCACCTGTCCATCCAGTGTGACGATGCGGAAAGCGCTGCGGAATTTGCGGGCCATGGCGATGCCGCAGTCCAGGTCCTCCACCACTACGGTGCGGCCCAGCAGGCTCTTGAAGATGCCGTCGTACTGCTTATCATAGGTGATCAGATCGGCGGCAATGCCCACAAAGCCATACTCACCGCTGACGTTCTCCCGCAGGGTCTCGCCGCGAACGGCGGTCATGGGCAGGAAGGTCGCGCGGCCGCCGTCCCGCTGCTTCAGATAGCCGATGGCGGACTTGCCGTCCTCCTCCCGCTCTACCACGATGTTCTGCATACCGGCGCCCAGCGCCACCTCCAGCGCCACCGTATATTGTTCCTCGGTCTTTATCAGGCTGGCCACCGGGCCGCGGATGCCCCGCAGAGCCTTCTTCTCCGCCGCCTGCATCACCAGCTTCACCGCCTTGGAGAAGCCCTCATACTCCTTCTCCATCTCCGTCAGCAGACGGATGCGGTTTTCCAGCGCCGCCACGTCCATAGTCAGCTGCAATTTCTCCGCCTCGGCATCGGCGGCACGCTTTTTGCGGCCCTCCATCTTCAAGCCGTGGCCCTGAATGATGTTGCTGACGGCCTGCGCTTCCTCTTTTGCTTCGTTGAGACGCTTCCGGTTCTCCCTCGATTCCCGACCGCTCTGCGCCAGCTTTTCCTGCGTGTCGGCAAGCTCCCGCTCTGTAAGCGCCCGGCGCTCCGCGATCTGGCTCAGGCCGGATCGCAGGGCGGAAAGCTCCGCCTTCCTGTCAGCGGCGGCGGACAGCAGCAGTGCTTCCTCCGCCCGCAGGGACTCCGCTGTACGGGCCGCACCCGCCGCCGTGTCGCTCAGCTCACGGGCCTGCGCCAACAGATCTTCCAGCTCCCGCTCCAACGCGGCGCTCTCGGCGTCGATCTGGCTGATGCGCTGCGCCTGGGTATCCACCTGAGATTGCAGACTGCCCGCCCGGTTCTCCGTATCCTCCATCTCCCGACGGATACGGGCAATGCTTTCATTGTTGTGCTCCACAGAGGTGCGCAGCACGGCAATAGCGTTGTCATGCCCGCCGGATGCGGATTCCAGCTGGCTCACCTGTCCCCTGAGCGCTTCCGCCTGTAAATCGTTCTGCCGCACCTGCTCGCTCAGCTCCTCGGCGGCGGCGTAGGCGGCTTCCAGCTCTGCCTCGGCCCGCTCCTTGTCGGCACGGGCGCTTTCCACATCGGTTTGCAGCTTGAACTTGGCGGTTTTCAGATTTTGCAGCTGCTCCAGCCACAGGCTGATCTCCAGCACACGCAGCTCGTCCCGCAGCACCAGATATTTTTTCGCCACCTCCGCCTGCTTGCGCAGCGGCTCCACCTGCATCTCCAGCTCCGCGATCTTGTCGTTGATGCGCACCAAGTTTTCCTGGGTGCGCTCCAGCTTCCGTTCGGCTTCCTCTTTGCGGTGACGGTACTTGCTGATCCCAGCCGCTTCCTCGAACACCTCCCGGCGTTCGCCGGACTTGACGGATAATATCTCGTCGATCTTGCCCTGTCCGATAATGGAATAGCCCTCCCGGCCCATGCCGGTATCCATAAACAGCTCGTTGACATCCTTCAGCCGCACCGACTGCTTGTTGATGTAATACTCCGATTCGCCGCTGCGGTAATACCGGCGGGTAACGGCCACCTCCGCTTCATCACGGGGAAAAATATGCTCCGTGTTGTCGATCACCAGCGTCACCTGCGCAAAGCCCATCTGGCTGCGCTTCTCCGTGCCGCCGAAGATCACATCCTCCATCTTGGCGCCGCGAAGCTGGCGGCTGTTCTGCTCGCCCATGACCCAGCGGATGGCATCGGAGATGTTGGATTTTCCGGACCCGTTGGGGCCCACGATGGCGGTGATATCCTCTCCGAAATTCAGAACCGTTTTATCCGGAAACGATTTGAAGCCCTGAATTTCCAAAGCCCTCAAGTACAAATAGTCCACCTCATTTTACAATGACATACTTCAACTAGGATAGTGTATCAGAAAAGCGGTGGATTTTCAAGACAAAAAAGCGAAAGGCTGTGATAGGACACAGCCTTTCGCCCCGCCGCCGGTCACTCCGCGATCATCTTATACAGCGCCTCCAGCGCGTCGCCAAGGGAGCCGATCCGGTCGATGATGCCCAGCGCCACTGCCTCCTGCCCATAGACCACGCTGCCCACATCATTGGCCATATCGCCCACCGACAGCATCAGCTCCCGGAATTTTTCGGCGCTGATACGGGAATTACGGGCTACAAAGTCAATGATCCGCTCCTGGATCCGCTCAAAATACCGGTAGGTTGCCGGGGCGGCAATGACCTGGCCCGACATACGGACAGGGTGTATGGTCATGGAGGCGCTGGGTACGATGAAGGTAGCCTTGCCGCATACCGCCAGCGGCACGCCAATGGAATGGCCGCCGCCCAGCACCAACGTGGCGGTAGGCTTCGTCATGCCGGCCACCAGCTCCGCGATGCCAAGCCCCGCCTCAATATCGCCGCCCACGGTGTTCAGCAGCAGAAGAAGACCGTCCACATCGTCCTTCTCCTCCACTGACGCCAGCAGCGGCAGGACATGCTCATATTTGGTGGTCTTTACGTTGGGCGGCAGTGTCGTGTGACCCTCGATCTGACCGATGATCGTCAGACAATGGATGGTCCCCCGCTTATTTTTGACCACCGTGGAGCCCATTTCGATGATCTGCTGCTGCGGGCTGTCCTTATTCTCGTTTTCACCGCCATCGCAGCTGTTCCAGTTATGATCCATAGGTGCGCTCCCTCCTTTTGCAGTAGTGTTATCCAAAGAAAGGCAAAGTATGCAGCCGCTGTTTTTTGCCATGTCTTGACAATTGAGCCTGATTTTTATACAATACACAAGGTCATACGATGGTTTTTTGCTCTTTTCGGCGCAAAAACCAGGTATATAAGGAGGAAATCAAATGAAAAAGCTACTGACGCTGCTGCTGGCGTTCACACTGCTGACGCTGGCCGGCTGCGGCGGGGCCGCGGCGCAGGAAGACGCGCAAAGTGCGATCGATCTGACGCTGTGGGTCTATTCGGTGGGTGATCTGAAGGACGAGGCGGCTGTGGAGACACTGCTGGAACGGTTCAACAATACCTACCCTGATATCCATGTGACAGTCCAGTGTCTGGACGCGGCTACCGCTGACGACAAGGTGAGCACCGCTGTGGATGCCGGCCTTGCGCCTGACATACTGCTGGCCCAGCCGGAACAGCTGGTAAAGGTATGGGGTGCGCAGGGCATGCTGGCCGATCTGGCCGATTTGTGGGATGACACAGACAAGGCCGAGGTCAACGACATGTGCCAAAACGCCTGCTTCACATCCGACGGAGCGTGCTACATGTACCCCCTGGCCATGAATGTCGTCTGCATGGCTATCAACTACGACGCCTTTGTCACCGCGGGAGCCGATCAGTATATCGACCTTGAGACCCGTACATGGACCACCGAGCAATTCACGCAGGCCGTCAAAGCGCTGCACAGCAAGTACGGCGAAACAGTGGCCGCCGTATACTGTTCCGGTCAAAATGGCGACCAGGGTACCCGGATGCTGATATCCAACCTGTACGGCGGCGAATTTACCGATCCGGCCCACACCGCCTATACTGTGGATTCCGAAGCCTTCCAGCAGGCGCTGGAGCTGCTGCGGACCACCGACGGCATTGAATATGACGACACCATCAACGGTGACGAGGAGGCCACGCTGTTTTATCACGAATCGCTGAAAATGTCCTTCTGCTGGGATCTTGACCGGCAGCTGACCCAGATCACGGACGAGCCGGCCGAGGAGGGCGCGGAGCCGGTGATCCACGAAGCCGGAAAAACCGTTAACGGCCAGACGATCGAGTTCATGTCCTTCCCCTCTGAGACCGGTGAAAGCCGGCTGGAGGGCGATATCCGCGGACTGGGGATCTTTGACAACGGCGATCCGGAAAAGATCGAGGCCGCCAAGCTGCTGATCCGTTACTTCGCTGACGGAGAAGGCACCGGCAATGCCGTAAAGGCCATGGGATATTTCCCTGTCCGTTCTGCCGCCAACGGCGTCAGCCTGGCAAACCTGTGGGCCGGAAACGACACCATGGAAGAATATGGAAAGCTGACTGCCCGCATGGGCGATCACTATCAGCTGACCCCCGGCTGGGCCACCGCCCGCACGGAATGGTGGAGCCTGCTGCAGCGAATCGAGAACGGCGGTGACGTGGCGGTGGAGACCGACACATTCGTATCCAACTCCAACGCCGCGGCAGCCTACGGCGCTTCCTGACGCTTATAAAAGAGAGGATCTCAGACCGGTCCAGCGTCCGACCGGCCCGGGATCCTCTTCTTTTCCGCGCAAACCGCAGTTGCTTCTTTTCCGGTTCTATGGTATACTTCCTGTAAGCACAGAAAGGGAGGACACTATGGCAAACTTTACAAAACAGGCGATCAAAGCCTCTTTTATGAAGCTGCTGAACCAGCAGCCCCTGAGCAAGATCAGCGTGCGGGACATTGTAGAGGATTGCGGCATCAACCGCAACTCTTTTTACTATCATTTCCGTGATATTCCCTCTCTGCTGGGCGAGATCATTACGGAGCAGACGGAGCAGCTGATCCACACATATCCTTCCATATCTTCCCTGGACGAGTGTTTCCATGTGGCATTCCGGTTCGCGCTGGAAAACAAGAAGGCCGTGATGCACATCTACCATTCCGTGAACCGGGATGTTTTCACCCAGAACACACTGAAGCTGTGCGAATATGTGGTGACCTCCTATATCACCACAGTTTTCCCGGGTAATCCCATCAGCGAGCATGACCGGCAGATCGTGATCCGGTTCATAAAGTGCCAGCTGTTCGGCATGTGCGTGGACTGGATCAACCGGGGCATGACCGACGATGCCTATGATGACCTGCATCGTATGCTGGAGCTGAGCCGCGGCGTGCCGGAGCTGATCATCCGCCGCAGCCTCGAGATCTCGTCATGACCTTGCTTTTAGACATTTCACCGGTGTCTGCCTAAAAAACGGGCAATTTTATCCCGCTGTCTGAATCTCGGACAGCGGGTATTTTTCTGTCCATTTTCAGCCGCGGAAAAGGATGCTATACTTCCTTCCATCGTGAGAGACACTGTTTGGAAAGGAGTTTTGAGATATGCGCTCTGTTGCCCCGATGCGGACTGCGAAGATCGGCTATATCGTTATGTCCGCTGTGTTCTGCGTGCTTGGTGTGGTGCTGCTGTTCACGCCGGATGCCTCCGCTCTTTGGATCGGACGGCTGCTGGGGGGCGGAATGATCGTCTTTGGCGCCGTAAAGCTGGTGGGGTATTTCTCCCGGGATCTGTTTCGTCTGGCCTTCCAGTATGATCTGGCCTTCGGGATACTGCTGATGGTGCTGGGCATCGTGACGCTGAGCCATCCCGGCGACGCCATGAGCTTCCTGTGCGTCATGTTCGGCATCCCGGTACTGGCGGACGGTTTGTTCAAGATCCAGATCGCGATGGATTCCAAGCGATTCGGCATTACCCGCTGGTGGCTCGTGCTGGCGCTGGCGGTGCTGACCTGCGGTATCGGCGCGGCGCTGGTATTCCGTCCTGCCGCAGGCGTGCGGGCACTGACAGCCCTGATGGGCCTGTCGCTGCTGCTGGACGGCGTGTTGAACCTCAGCGTGGCGCTGTGCACCGTGAAGATCGTGGCCCATCAGCGGCCGGATGTGATCGAAACTGATGACTTTGAATTAGGAAAGGACGAATAGACCCATGCGTTTATCTAAAGCGATCGTCAAGAACCGCGTACTGATCCTGATCATCGCGCTGGCGCTGATGATCCCCTCGGTGCTGGGTATGCTCGGCACCCGTATCAACTATGACATGCTGAACTATCTGCCGGATGACATGGACACCGTTATCGGGCAGAACACCCTGAAGGACGATTTCGGAAAAGGCGCCTTCTCCTTCATCATTGTGGAAGATATGCCCGTCAAGGACGTGGCCGCGCTGAAGGAAAAGATCGAGACCGTCGACCATGTGGACACCGTTCTGTGGTATGACTCACTGGCCGATCTGTCGATGCCTATGGAGATGCTGCCTGATAAGCTCTACAACGCCTTCAACAACGGAAATGCCACCATGATGGCTGTATTCTTTGATTCAGCCACATCTGAAGACGTGACCATGGACGCCATCCGTGAGATCCGCTCCATTGCCGGAAAGCAGTGCTTTGTCTCCGGCATGTCGGCGCTGGTCACCGACTTGAAGGATCTGTGCGAGCAGGAGGAACCGATCTATGTAGCGCTGGCGGTGGCCTGCGCCTGCGCCGCCATGATGCTGCTGCTGGACGGCTGGCTGGTACCCTTCGTATTTCTGGCCAGCATCGGCATGTGCATCGTGTTCAATCTGGGCAGCAACTTCTTCTTTGGCGAGATCTCCTACATCACAAAGGCCCTGTCCGCCGTACTGCAATTGGCCGTCACCATGGACTACTCCATCTTCCTGTGGCACAGCTATAATGAGCAGCTGACCCGTACTGACGACCACAAGGACGCCATGGCCGCCGCTATTTCCGAGACCTTTGCCTCCGTGATCGGAAGCTCCATCACCACCGTGGCGGGCTTTATCGCCCTGTGCTTCATGAGCTTCACACTGGGCCGCGACCTGGGCATCGTGATGGCCAAGGGCGTGCTGCTGGGCGTGATCGGCTGCGTGACCATCCTGCCCAGCATGATCCTGCTGCTGGACAAACCCCTGCAAAAAACACGTCACCGCTCCCTGATCCCCGATATGAGCGGCTTTGCCAAAGGCGTGTGCAAGCGCTTCCCCGTTTTTCTGATCATCTTCGCCTTGCTGATCGTCCCGGCTTACTATGGCTATGACAAGACCAACGACGAGGTCTACTACGACATGGGCCAATGTCTGCCGGAGGACATCGACTATGTGATCGCCAACTCCAAGCTGGCGGAGGATTTCGACATTGCCTCCACCCACATGCTGCTGGTCAGCGCCGATCTCCCTACCCGTGACGTGCGGGATATGATCGATGAAATGGAGCAGGTGGACGGCGTGAAGTACGTCCTCGGTCTGGAAAGCGTCGTGGGGCCGCTGGTACCGGAGGATATCCTGCCGGATTCCGTGCGGTCAATGCTGGAAAACGACCAGTGGGAGCTGATGCTGATCAACTCGGAATACAAGGTGGCCAGCGACGCCGTCAGTGATCAGCTGGACAGTCTGAACGCCATTCTGAAGAAGTATGATGACGCCGGCATGCTGATCGGTGAGGCGCCTTGCATGAAGGACATGATCGACACCACCGGCCACGACTTCCAGGTGGTCAACGCCGTATCCATTGTGGCCATCTTCATCATCATCGCGCTGGTAGAAAAGAGCCTGTCGCTCCCCTTCGTGCTGATCGCCGTCATTGAACTGGCCGTGTTCATCAACCTGGGGCTGCCCCACTATCTGGGCCAGTCGCTGCCCTTCATTGCCCCCATCTGCATCAGTACCATTCAACTGGGCGCTACGGTGGACTACGCCATTCTGATGACCACCCGCTATAAGTCGGAACGTGTCGGCGGCGCGGACCGCAAGGGCGCTGTGTATACCGCGCTGCGGACCTCCGCCCCCTCCGTGATCGTCAGTGGTCTGGGCCTGTTTGCCGCAACCTTCGGCGTGGCTGTGTACTCCAATATTGATATCGTAGGTTCCATGTGTATGCTGATGGCCCGCGGCGCTATCATCAGTGTCGTGCTGGTGCTGCTGATCCTGCCCGCGCTGCTGATCCTGTGCGACGGTGCGATCTGCAAGACCACCAAAGGAATGCGCCATCTTTCCAGCGAAAAGAAACAGGAGGTTACCTTATGAAAAAGAATCAACTTATTGCGCTTGCGCTGTCCGTAACACTGATCGGCAGCCTGGCGGGTGTCTCCGCCTTTGCCGCCGGCAAGCAGAATACCGCCGATACTCCCGCCGCTGCCGCGCAGACAGAAACCGGCAGCAGCAGCGCTTCTTCCTCCGCCGCCGGTGAAACGGTATACGTTATCGCCAACGCGGATGGCAGCGCAAAGGAAGTCATCGTCAGCCAGAAGTACGACAGCGGCGACAGCAAGGCCGCTCAGGAGGCCCAGTCTACTTTGATCGATCCGCAGAATGTAAAGGGCGACAACTGCTGGCAGGGCACCACCGATAAGCCGCTGCCCGTGACGATGCGCATCAGCTATACGCTGGACGGCAAGGCGGTCTCCGCCGAAGAGCTGGCCGGTAAAAATGGCCATGTGACCATTCGCTTTGACTATGAGAACACCCAGTATGAAACCAAAAAGATCGGCGGAACGTCCGAAAAGATCTACGTTCCCTTTGCCGCGCTGACCGGCGCACTGCTGGACAGCGACAGCTTCACCAATGTGTCCGTTACCAACGGCAAGCTGGTGGATGACGGCGATCACACGGTCGTAGTGGGCATGGCTTTCCCTGGTCTGCAGGAAAATCTGGCGCTGGATACCGACAAGCTGGAGATCCCCTCCTATGTGGAGATCAGCGCCGACGTGACCAGCTTTGCGCTGGATACCACGCTGACCGTGGTGACCAATTCCATATTCAATGATATGGGCGACGACAAGCTGGACGAAAGCGCGCTGGAGGACCTGTCCGGTGATATGGATAAGCTGACAGACGCCATGGTGCAGCTGATGGACGGCTCCGACGAGCTGTATGATGGTCTGGACACACTGCTGGACAAATCCTATGAGCTGTCCGACGGTGTGGGCCAGCTGACCAGCGGCCTGCAAAAGCTGGACGCCAACAGCGCCCAACTGAATGCCGGCGCTGAAACTGTGTTCAACACCCTGCTGGACACCGCCAATACGCAGCTGAAATCCAACGAGTCCCTCTCCGAGGCCGGTATCACCATCCCCGCCCTGACCATCAGCAACTATGCCGACACCCTGAACGGCGTGATCGCCACTCTTGATCCGGAAAGCGTCATCGCTCAGGCCGAGCAGGTGGCCCGTGAAAAGGTCACCGCCGCTGTCCGCGCGCAGGAGAGCGCCGTCCGCGCCAGAGTGACGGAGCAGGTGCGCCAGAACGTCAGCGCCAAGGTCACGGCATCGGTGCAGGCATCGGTGCTGGATGGGGCACTGAAGAGTCAGGGCATGACGCAGGAGCAGTATGCGGTGGCGGACGACACCGTGAAAATCGCCATTGGCAATGCGGTGGACGCCAAGATGAAAACCGAGGCAGTACAGCAGACCATCAGCACCAATGTCACGGCACAGATGGCATCCAATGAGGTAAAGGCGCTGATCGATCAGAACACTGAGCAGCGGATCAACCTGCTGATCGAGCAGAACATGAACTCCGAAACGGTGCGGGCGCAGATCGATGCCGCCACGGCGCAGGCCAGCGAGGGCGCCAAGCAGCTGCTGGCGCTGCGGCAGCAGCTGGACAGCTATAACACCTTCTATCTGGGACTGAAAGCCTATACGGCCGGTGTTTCCGATGCAAAAGCCGGAGCGGTAAAGCTCAACAGCAATATGCCTGCCCTTATTGACGGCGTAAAGGAGCTGCGTGACGGCGCGCTGGAGCTGTCCGACGGACTGAAGGAGCTGAACGAAGAGGGCATCCAGAAGCTTGTGGACGCCTTTGACGGTGATCTCAGCGAGCTGAGCGACCGGCTGCAGGCTACCATTGATGTGTCCCGCGACTATCGTGGTTTTACCAGCACCCGCGGCGACGGTGTGAAGTTCATCTTCCGTACCGAGTCCATTGAGACAGACGAGTGACCGCAATATCCGCAAAAAAGCTGCCAGGCCAAGGCCTGGCAGCTTTTTTGCACTTTTGTTTGCTTTTATATGTCGATCCGCGGGCCGGGACGGTATTCCTCAGACAGCGTTTCCACCGCAATGCCACCGGCAGAAAGCTCAGTCAGCCGCTGCCGCAGTCCCGCCGTCCGGTCGGCGGGAAGCGAGACCATCAGCGACACATCCGCGCCGTAGGCCACATCGTCCACCACGCCGCCGCTGCTTTCTACCTCCAGCTTCACCCGTTCAAACAGCGCATAGGTGCAGGGAACGCGCAGCCGCGCCCACGCGCCCATCACCGCCACACCAGCCGCGGACAGCGCGTCCCGCGCGCCCTTGGAATAGGCGCGGGTCAGCCCTCCGGCTCCCAGCAGGATACCGCCGAAGTATCGTGTCACCACGCACACCACATTGGTCACATTTTCCCGCTGAAACACATTCAGCATGGGCTGCCCCGCTGTACCCTGCGGCTCGCCATCGTCACTATACCGCACAGTGCCGCTGCCGATAAGGTAACACCAGCAATTGTGCCGCGCGTCGTAGTGCTGCTTTTTGATCCGCGCGATACATTCCCGAGCCTGTTCCTCCGTCTCTACCGGCTGCACATAGCCAATGAACCGTGAGCGCTTCTCCACAAACTCGCTCTCCGCCGACTCAAAGGGTACACGGATCTCGCTCATTCCCAGTCCTCCTTTGGCGGCTGCCAGCCCTCGATATAGTCCTTCAGCTGGCCCAGCAGCCGGGGATTGCACACCGCCACCACATCCACCGTGGCGGCATATTCCACGCTTTCCACCTTGGCCTCACGGTACAGGCTGTCCAGCGCTCCGGCCTTATCATAGGGCAGGTGCAGCGTCACACGCTTTGTCCCCTTATCAAGCTTTCTGTCGATCAGCGCCAACAGCTCCGGAAGTCCCTCTCCTGTTTTTGCGGAGATCGCCACTGCGTCCTCCTCTTTTGCCCGGTCACCCGGAAAACTGAGGTCAGATTTGTTATATACCCGGATACAGGGAATGGTATCCGCCCCCAGCTCATGGATCAGACTGTCCACGATCTGTGCCTGCTGGCGCCACTGCTCATTGGACGAATCGATCACATGCAGCAGCAGATCGGCATACTCCAGCTCCTCCAGCGTGGCCTTGAATGCCTCCACCAGCTGGTGGGGCAGCTTCCGGATAAAGCCCACCGTATCAGAGATCACCACATCCAGCGTATCGCTGACCGTGAGCAGGCGGGTGGTGGTGTCCAGCGTGTCAAACAGGCGGTTGTTGGCGGGGATATCCGCGCCGGTAAGGGCGTTGAGCAGCGTGGACTTGCCCGCGTTGGTGTAGCCCACAATGGCCACCACGGGAATCTCGTTCTTGCCGCGGCGCTGGCGCTGGGTGGCGCGGACACGGCGCACCTCCTCCAGCTCTGCCTTCAGCTTGTCGATCTTGCGGCGGATAT
>SAMEA104315427__coassemble_626_pt1 | contig 27993 bp, 24 predicted proteins | sample SAMEA104315427__metabat2_low_PE_034 | metagenome-assembled genome bin SAMEA104315427 (sample SAMEA104315427) | gut metagenome | biome: Monkey gut; feature: monkey-associated habitat; material: faeces | place: China | collected 2013 | reverse complement strand
TTCCCCATCGGGCGGGCAGGGTCGCCCGCCCCTACAAATATCCTCCGGGGTTCTTCTGTAGGGGCCGGCGACCCTGCCGGCCCACCGTTTACCGAAGGTTTTCGTATACCGATCCGGGCAGATACCCCAAGGGTACTTGCTTCGCGGCGCGGACTGGTTTCGCAATGACAATTTTCATAATTTCGTGATTTTACAAAAAATTCACACTTCCCTATTGACAATTCTGACAAAGATGGTAGAATGTAGCTCAGCTAATATCCCTGACAACTTCATACCTTATCAAGAGTGGCGGAGGGAACGGCCCGATGAAGCCACGGCAACCTGTTTTTCAAGGTGCCAAATCCGACGATGAATCGAAAGATGAGGAAAGAGCAAGAAAATCCAGCACTCTGTCGATTCAGACAGGGCGCTTTTTTGTTGCGCATTTCCAGAAATGAAAGGAGTTACCATTATGGCAAAGCATCTGTTTACTTCCGAATCCGTTACCGAAGGACATCCCGATAAGATCTGCGACCAGATCTCCGACGCTGTTCTGGACGCCATTTTTGAAAAGGATCCCAATGGCCGTGTTGCCTGCGAGACCACCGCTTCCACAGGCCTGATCCACATCATGGGCGAGATCACCACCTCCTGCTATGTGGACATTCCCAAGATCGCCCGCGATGTGATCCGCGATATCGGCTATGACAACGCCGCCTATGGCTTTGACTGCAACACCTGCGCCGTCATCACCAACATTGACGAGCAGTCCGGCGACATCGCGCTGGGCGTGGACAAGTCGCTGGAGTCCAAGGAATCCGGCCATGACGAGCTGGACAACGGCGCCGGCGACCAGGGCATGATGTTTGGCTACGCCTGTGACGAGACGCCCGAGCTGATGCCGCTGGCCATCTCTCTGGCTCACAAAATGGCCAAGCGCCTGACCGATGTGCGCAAGCAGGGTCTGGTGAACTATCTGCGTCCTGACGGCAAGACCCAGGTCACCGTGGAGTACGGCGAAAACGGCAAGCCCTCCCGTGTGGATACCGTGGTGGTCTCCACGCAGCACGCTGCCGAGGCTTCTCTGGAGCAGATCCGCAAGGATATGATCGAGCTGGTCATCAAGCCCACCGTCCCCGCCCAGCTGCTGGACGAGAATACCAAATTCTATGTCAACCCCACCGGCCGCTTCGTCATCGGCGGTCCTCAGGGCGACAGCGGCCTGACCGGCCGCAAGATCATCGTGGATACCTACGGCGGCAGCGCTCCTCACGGCGGCGGCGCTTTCTCCGGTAAGGATCCCACCAAGGTGGACCGCAGCGCCGCTTACGCCGCCCGCTGGGTCGCCAAGAACGTGGTGGCCGCCGGTCTGGCTTCCAAGTGCCAGATCCAGCTGGCCTACGCCATCGGCGTGGCCCGTCCCGTATCTGTGATGGTGGACACCTTCGGCACCGGCGTCGTCTCCGACGACAAGCTGGAGGCCGCTGTGGAGAAGGTCTTTGATCTGCGTCCCACCGCCATCATCCGCGATCTGGATCTGCGCAAGCCCATCTATCGCCAGCTGGCCGCCTATGGTCACATGGGCCGTGAAGAGCTGGGCGTGGCATGGGAAAAGACCGACCGCGTGGAGGCGCTGAAGGCCGCGCTGGGCAAGTAAATCCGGAATACCGGCGCGGTTAGCAAAACGCAACTTGCATTTTTTCCTTCCCTGTGCTATACTGACAAGTAACATACACAAGGAGTGATAACATGCATTTGCAGGAATCCGGCGAGATGTATCTGGAGACCATTCTGGTGCTGACCCGTCAATCGCCGCATGTTCGCGCCATCGACGTGGGGGAATATATGGGCTATTCCAAGCCAAGTGTCAGCCGCGCCATGGGTCTTTTGAAGGGCGGCGGTTATATCAAGGTCGACGAAAATGGCTATATCACGCTGCTGGAACCGGGCCGCGAGGTAGCGGAAATGATCTACGAGCGCCACACGCTGCTGACGCAGTTTCTGACCCGGCTGGGCGTGTCGCCCGAAGTCGCCGCGGAGGATGCCTGCAAGCTGGAGCATGTGATCAGCGACGAATCCTTTCAGGCCATCAAGCGCCACGCCCATCTGGGCGCGAAGTAACGCGCAGACAGCAAAACAGCAAAAAGACGGATGCCGGCAAGCCCGGTATCCGTCTTTTTTTGCCTGCTGGCGGTGCGCTTCTCCGATGGCGCGGCGTATGAGACGGCCATAAGCCGCGCATACTATCCGCAACGCTCACAGGAGGTATATTTTTCTATGTCAGATATGTTTTGTTTTCAGTGCCAGCAGACAGCCGGCGGCAGCGGCTGTGTCAAGACCGGCGTATGCGGCAAGCAGCCCTCTACCGCCGCGCTGCAGGATGCCCTGATCTGCCGGCTGATCCGTCTGGCGCAGGTCTGCCAACAGCAGCAGCAGCAATACCCCAGCTCCATTACAAAGCTGCTGGCGGACGGACTGTTCACCACGCTGACCAATGTCAATTTCGACAACGAGGCGATCCGCGCTTTTACCGCGCGGGTGGATGAAGCGCTGCGCCGCTGCGGCGGCTTCTGGGAAACGGAGGACCCCGCATGGCTGTGGCACGGTGAGACCGATACCGTTTCGCTCCGCGCGACGCTTCTGTTCGGCCTGAAGGGCATGGCGGCTTACGCCCATCACGCCATGGAGATGGGCTATGAGGATGAAGCGGTTAGCGCGTGGTTCTACAAAGGGCTGGCCGCTCTGGCGGAGGAACACACCGTCGCGGAATGGCTGGCCCTTATCATGGAGTTCGGGCAGGTCAATTTTCAATGCATGGCCTTGCTGGACCGGGCCAACACAGAGCGCTTTGGCGACCCCGTTCCCACGCGGGTGAATCTGGACATCCGGAAAGGGCCGTTCATTGTCGTCTCCGGCCATGATCTGGAGGACCTGCACCAGTTGCTGGAGCAGACAAAGGGAACGGGCGTCAATGTTTACACCCACTGCGAGATGCTGCCTGCCCACGGATATCCGGAGCTGAAAAAATATCCCCATCTGGCAGGCAATTTCGGCACCGCGTGGCAGAATCAGCAGCGGGAATTTGCTGACATTCCCGCACCCGTCCTGTTTACCACCAACTGCCTGATGCCGCCCCGCCCCAGCTACGCGGACCGGGTCTATACCACGTCGGTGGTGGGCTACGAGGGCTTGCGGCACATCCACGCCGACGAACGGGGGAACAAGGATTTCTCCCCGCTCATCCGGCAGGCGCTGGCGCTGGGCGGCTACGCCGAGGACCGCAGCATGAGCGGCGTCAACGGCGGCCATATGGTGACCACCGGCTTCGCCCATAACGCCGTGCTGGCGCAGGCGCCGCAGCTGATCGAAGCGATCAAGAGCGGGGCGGTACGGCACATTTTTCTGGTGGGCGGCTGCGACGGCGCGCATCCGGGCCGCAGCTATTACACGGACTTCGTAAAGCATACGCCCATGGATTCGCTGGTGCTGACGCTGGCCTGCGGCAAGTTCCGCTTCAACGACCTGGATCTGGGGGAGATCGGCGGGATCCCGCGGATCCTGGACGTGGGGCAGTGCAACGACGCTTACAGCGCCGTGCGGATCGCGCTGGCGCTGGCGGAGGCCTTCGGCTGCACCGTCAACGATCTGCCGCTGACGCTGGTGCTTTCCTGGTACGAGCAGAAGGCGGTATGCATCCTGCTGTCGCTGCTGGCGCTGGGGGTCAGGAACATCTATCTTGGTCCCACGCTGCCTGCCTTCCTGTCAGAAACGGTGGTCAAGACGCTGGTGGACACCTACGGCCTTCAGCCTGTTACCGCGCCCCAGCAGGATCTGGACGCCATCCTGCACCGGGGCTGAACCCATCAAAAGCGCGAAGCGCCTGAGATCATACGATCTCAGGCGCTTCGCATAAGGATGGAAATATCGCAGTATGGCGATTCTGATAAACGCTTACAGGCTGCCCTTTCTCTTCCGGGCGTATACGACCGTTCCGGCCGCGCCCAGGGCGGACGCGGACAGCAGCGTTATCCACAGCGCCATATGGCTGCTGTCGCCGGTGGTGGGCGATTTTGTCGTCTTGCTGCCGGAGGAGGTGGAGGAACCGCCGCCCGTACCGCCGCCTGTATTGTTGCCGGTAGCGTCGATCACGCCGGTCTCCTTATAGCCGCAAACGGAGCAGACACGTTCCCGCGCGCCCGCCTTGGTCGCAGTGGCTTTTTTCGTCACCACCCATTGGCCGAACGCATGGGCTTCCCGGCCGGTGATGTCGCCGCAGGCACATTCCTTCCAGTGCTGGGTGGTATCATGCTTCATATCGTACTGGTGCTCATGGACCAGGTACACCTTGGCCGTATCGGTCACTTCCGCGCCGGTGATATACAGCTCATCGGAATTCTGTCCTACCTCCCAGGCCGGCACGCTCCGCGTGCTCCGCAGGAGGCTCTGCTGCGAACTGCCACCGCCCGGCAGCTCTATCCATCCCTCCGCATGGGCCGTCGTTTTGATGGCGCGGGGGCTCTTATCGGTGTCCTTTTCCGTCAGCGGGGCTTTCAGCCGCAGCGTTATGCCGGAGATCGTCAGCGTATCGCTGGGAGTAACTTTCTCGAAATCAACACCATCCTTCAGCCAACAGACAATAGCCACATCGTGGCTCTCCGTCGCATCTTCGTCGACAAATTCTGCTGCACATTCAAACCACTCATGCTCAAAAACTATGCCGTCAAGGTCTTCCTCCTTCAGTGCAGAGACCTGCTCCTCATCAAAGCTGACGCACAGCCACAGGGCCAAATCTCCGTTCTCCTTGATATTCTGAATATTCCGCTTCATATATGACCAGAGGGAGTCGTTATCCTTCAGCCCGCCCGCCTTCAGCTTGCTCTTGCCGCTGTCTTGCAGCGTCAGCGAGTTCAGGTCCAGCGACAGCTGATAGTCGATGGTGGGCTGCTTGTCGTCGGCCTTATGGCCGGCGGTATCATTGCTGTCCCAGCCGGTCTTGTCGATCTGGTGGCGGATGGTAAGACCGTCGGCCGTCGCGTCAATGACCTGCTTATAGGTGTTGACCACTTCGACCGTATTCTCTTTCTCCTTCAGGACAAACGATACGTCAGGCATTCCGACGGCAGGGCTCCATACAATGGGGGTCTTGTTTCCGTTGACGTAGTATTCCACCTTCGTCAGCTCATAGCCATTGTCACACAGAGAATGGTAAGGACTCTCGCGCAGGGTAAGTCCCTCGCCCGGGAGAAGCTTCCGGCTGATAGTACCGGTCCATTTCCGGGATTCCTTATCCCACGATGGATAAGTGTAAATATACATTTCCTGAGAGTTCCCGTTGCAGTCAACTCTCTTCGTGTTCCCGGAGAAGTCAAATTTAATACCTTCGAGTGCCCACGTTTCCGGCTCCACGCCGTCCTCAAATCTGGCAGAGACATTTATCGTCAGCTTCGTACAGTCCGCCCAGATGGCGTAGAGGGTCGTATCGCCTGTGAACGTTGCTTCCTCAAGGTCGTCTTCCATATAGCTCGTTCCGCTACCGTCCGGCTTGGTATTCCACCACTTGAACATGCAGCCCTCTTTTTCTACGAAGGCCGGGTCAAAATTAGCTTTATTGACCACCGCGCCATCTGAAGTGTACGGCCAATTCGTATACTCGCCACCGAGCGCATCGTCATAGGTTGCTGTAAAATTACCATGGTTTTCCGCCAGATACTTCCCTTCAGGGTCATTCGCGTCGAAGGTAATGGTATAGACGCTGCCTGCCGCGTTAGGCGCATTCACAGGCACGGCGGCACGACCGCCCTCCTCACCAAAGGTCAGCACCGGCAGGAAGGTCAGCATCATGCACAGTACCAGCAGGAGGCTGCACACTCTTTTCGCTGTTTGCATATTCTCGCTCCTTTTCTTACACGTTGGGTTGATCCTTGTAAAAGCAGTATAGCATCGCGATAAACAAAATGCAATAAGCATGTCAAAATATCTGCGTTTAATTTTTCTAATGAGACGGATTTTACGGCTTATACCGTTTAAATTGCAATTAAGCGCAATTTTATATGAGCTTTATTGCAGTCCCTGTTGCGTTTCAGCGCGATCTGTGGTATAATGCTCCCACCAGAGCAAGGAGGAGCAGCAATGAACGACCTGACAGCGTATTTCAATAAGCACCATCTGACGGCGGAGACCATCCTGTATATCTATCGGCAGGACAAGAAAACCGTGGTCTGCTGCGCGGATGGGCGGCAGGAGCGGTCGGTGATCCCGGTGCACGCGATGCAGGCGTTTCTGCCGGAGGAGGCCTTCGTCAACATCTCCAAGGGCGTGCTGGTCCGGCGGGATCAGATCGTGCATATCGGAGACGATGGTATCTACACCATGTCAGACGGCAAAACCTTTCAGGGGCGCAGGCGCAGTCTCAGCGCCCACAAGCGGCTGCGGAACGACATGCGCCTTCCCGCCGCCGGCAGCGCCCTCGCTCCCCCGCCGGGTCTTTGCGAGAAATGCGGCATTCTGGACGAAATGCCGCTGGCTTACTGCGTGATCGAGCTGACATTTGATGAAAACGGACACGGCGTGGACTTTATCTTCCGCTACTGCAACCGTCAGATGGCCGCGGTAGAGGGCGTCCCCATTCCGGAAATGCTGGGCCGCTCCTTCTATGAGGTGTTCAAAAACGGCGACAGAAAGTGGCTGGTGGCCTACGCCGACGTGGCACTGAACGGCACAAAGCGGATCATCCATGATTACAGTCCGGAGATCGGCCAGCATCTGACCATCTACTGCTATCAGCCGGAGCCGGGCTTCTGCGCCTGCGTCCTGCTGCCGGAGGAGCCGCTTACCGCCATCTGACCCGCGATACAGGGTTGTATCTTCCGGCCGCATCTGGTACAATGTGCGTTGAGATCCAATAGAAACGAGGCACAGCTATGGACGCGGTAACACTTCGCCATGTAAATAAATCCTATACGTCATTCAGCACGGAGGTAGTTCTCACCGGCCAGACGCGGGAGAGCCGCACCCGGCAGGTGCTGCGGGACCTGTCCGTCGCCTTCCCGGCCGGACAGCTGACCGTGATCGTGGGCCGCAGCGGCTGCGGAAAGAGCACGCTTCTGAAGCTGCTGGCCGGGACCGAGCAGCCGGACAGCGGCGAGCTTCTGATCCCGGAGGGATGGCACAGCGCCATGCTCAGTCCCGACCCCTATGTGATCACATGGACGAATGTGCAGCGCAACGTGGCGATGGCCTGCGGCGTCGGCAAAACGCCGGAGGAGCGCTATGAAAAGGCGGTGGAGTTCGTCCGTCTGGTAGGACTGGAGGACTACGCCGACCTGACGCCGGCAGAGCTTTCCACCGGCATGAAGCAGCGGCTGGGGCTGGCCCGCGTCCTCGCCGGACAGGCGGAGCTGCTGCTGATGGACGAGCCTTTCGCGTCGCTGGACTTTCTCACACGCGGTGAGCTTCAGGCGCAGCTGCTGGCGATCCAGCAGAAGATGCCCCGCACCATCGTGCTGGTGACCCACCAGCTGGAGGAAGCCCTTGTGCTGGGACAGAAGATCGTCGTCATGCATCCGGACAGCACCGTCCGTGAATTTGATCTGTCCGGCGAGCCGTATCCCCGCGACCCGGACAGTCCGCGGATGCAGGCGCTGAAGCAGGCTGTCACCGCCGAGTGCAAAAAGCCCTCCGCACTGTAAAGAAGAAGCAAACGGCCCCCGGATGATCCGGGGGCCGCGTTTTTCATGCCGCTGTCATTTCTCCACCACGTGGACGTTCAGGTGGTCATAGGTCATCTCCACGCCATGGCGGTCAAAAGCGCCGCGCAGGTTCTCATTCAGGGCGTAAAAGGCGTCCCAGTAGTCCCCTGTCGCCGTCCAGCAGCGGACGGTATATTCGATGGAGCTGGCGCCGTAGCCGGTCAGATACACCTCCGGCGCGGGGTCGGCCAGTACCTTTGGCGTGGCCGCCACCGCCTCCATGCAGGCGGCCTTCACCGCTTCCGTGGACGCGTCATAGGAAGCCGTTACCGTGCGCACCACACGGCGGCGGCCCAATGCGGAATAGTTGATGATACGGGAGGCGGACAGCTCCTTATTGGGCTGCATAACGATCTGGCCATCCGCCGTTTCGATCCTGGTATGGTTCATGGTGATCTCCTGCACGGTACCCACCACGCCGGCGGACTCGATCACATCCCCCACGCTGAAGGGATGGGAGGACAAAATCACCAGTCCTCCGGCCACGTTGCCCAGGATATCCTCCGCCGCCAGCGTAATACCCAGCGTCAGTACCGACATGATGGCCGTCAGGGACGTCGTGTTCACGCCCAGCGCTTCCGCTGTGATGATGGCCGTCAGCACATAGAGAACGGCCTTGGCAGAGGTCAGGATGATCTTCTGCAGCCGGTCGTTGATGCGGTGGGCCTTCCCCAGCAGCCGCGTCACCAGCTTCATCACCAGCCGCGCCACCACAAGGCAGATCAACAGCGTCAGCAGTGCCGACAGGATATTCGCCAGCGTATACCCGCCCAGCGAGGTTTTCAGGATATCTGTTAAATTCTCCATTGTATCCTCTCTTCCCTTACAGCAGCTTTACGCAGCGGATGTCCGCATTCAACGCGGCGGCAAAAGCGTCGCCGTCCGTCTTTTCGCCCACGATGCTGCCATAGTGTGTGGGAACGGCGATCCGCGGGCGGATGGCGTTGGCCAGCGCGGCGGCCTCGGCCGCCGTCATGGTATAGGTGCCGCCCGCAGGCAGGAACGCGATGTCGCACCGGACAGTCCGGGCCGCCGGCGTATCGTCGGTGTCGCCCGCCACATAGACCCGGCGGCCATCCACCGTCACCACATAGCCCACCCAACGGTTAGCCTGCGGATGGAATTGCTTGCCGATATTGTAGGCAGGCACCGTCTCAAACACCACATCCTTCACCTGATACGTCTTACCGGGCCGCACTGTCAGCATCTGTCCGGCGGCAAAGCCCGCTTCCAGCGCCGCTTCCCGGCAGCTCTCCGGCAGAACGATCACGGCGTCAGGCTTCATCACCCGCCGGATATCCTCCGGTGAAAAATGGTCAAAGTGCTCGTGGGTCACAAAGATCACGTCACCGTCAGTCGGCGTGCCCTCCACCCCGAAAGGGTCGAACCACAACACCGTGTCGCCGCCGCAGCGGATAGAGCTGTGACAGTTGATGGAAAAACGCGTCATAAAATCGTTCATATCTGATCCCTCCTGTATACGGCGTCCGCCGTGCCCCTCGGTGAAATTCTGTCACCAGTATACGGCACGGCGGAGGATAAGGCAAGATTTACTTTTTCAGGCGGCCGAACAACCCCTTCTTCTCATAGAGGGCGCTGGCATAGCCCACCACCTTGTAGCCGGTAGGCTCGATCGTGGCCCGCAGGGCTTCTTCGCTGATCTCCTCCTCACTGAGGATCACCGTCTCGCCCCTGGTGTGGGAGGACGTGACCTTCTTCACTGGGAATCTGGCCCGCACCGCGTCATTGACGTGGCTTTCGCACATGCCGCAGGCCATGCCGTCGATTTTCAGTGTGATCTGAACCATAGTAGATACCTCCATATCAAAATTTTGTCCTGTACCGCGCCGCGCGGTTAGGTTGCGCTAACTTCGCAGCTTTGGAAATGCCGCATAAGCGGCATTTCCGGCGGCACAGGGCCGTTTGTTACTTTTTGAAGCTGTCCTTCAGGGACACGCTGCGGTTGAACACCAGATGCTCCGCCGTAGAATCCCGGTTATCCAGGCAGAAGTAGCCCACCCGCATAAACTGGAACGTAGGGGCGTTGACGCCGGTGCGGTTCTCCTGCTTGTCGAACTCCGCCGCCACCTTGCGCATCTCCGGCTCCACCTTGCAGCCGGTCAGCACCGTCAGGCTGTCAGGATTCAGGCAGTCCAGGAAGTCCTTGTCGGGGCCGTCGGGCGTAGCGTCGGAGAACAGGTTGTCATACAGGCGCACCTCGGCGTCCATGCAGTTCTCCGCGTCCACCCAGTGAAGGGTAGCGCCCTTGACCTTGCGGCCGTCGGCGGGATCGCCGCCCCGGGAGTCGGGATCGTAGGTACACAGCACCTCGGTGACATTGCCGTTTTCATCCTTCACACAGCCGGTGCACTTCACCAGATATGCGCCCTTCAGGCGGCACTCAAGGCCGTCGGGAGTCAGGCGCTTGTACTTGGGCACGGGCACCTCCATGAAGTCGTCCGCCTCGATCCACAGGTGGCGGGAGAAGGTGATGTCGTGGGTGCCCTGGGTGGGGTCGGTGGGATTATTCTCCACGGAGAAGGTCTCGCTCTTGCCCTCGGGGTAATTGGTGACGGTAAGCTTCACCGGATGCAGCACCGCCATGGTACGCTCGGCGATGGCGTTGAGATCCTCCCGCAGGCAATGCTCCAGCGTGCCGTACTCGATGACGCTGGGGGTCTTGCCCACGCCGATCATCTCGCAGAAATTGCGGATGGAGGCGGCGGTGTAGCCCCGGCGGCGCAGACCGCACAGGGTGGGCATCCGGGGATCGTCCCAGCCGAAGACATAGTGCTCCTCCACCAGCTTGCGCAGCTTCCGCTTGGACATGACGGTGTGGTCGATGTTCAGGCGGGCAAACTCGATCTGGCGGGGCTTGTGATAGGGGATGGACACGTTGTTCACCACCCAGTCGTACAGAGGACGGTGCTCCTCATACTCCAGAGAGCAGAGACTGTGGGTGATGCCCTCCAGCGCGTCCTGAATGGGATGGGCGAAGTCGTACATGGGGAAGATGCACCACTTGGTGCCCTGCCGGTGGTGGTTGATGAAGCGGATGCGGTAGATCACCGGATCGCGCATATTGAAGTTGCCGCTGGCCAGATCGATCTTGGCGCGGAGGGTCATCTTTCCCTCCTCCACCTCGCCGTTCTTCATCTTCTCGAACAGCCGCAGGTTCTCCTCGATAGGCCGGTCACGGTAGGGGGACACGGCAGGTACGCCGATGTCGCCGCGATTGGCCTTGAACTCCTCCGGCGTCAGCTCGCAGACGTAGGCCAGCCCCTTCTTGATCAGCTCCACCGCGTACTCGTAGTCCTTTTCAAAGTAGTCGGAGCCGTAATAGAAGCGGTCACCCCAGTCGAAGCCCAGCCAGTGGATATCCTGCTGGATGGCATCCACATACTCGGTGTCCTCCTTGGCGGGGTTGGTATCGTCCATCCGCAGGTTGCACAGGCCGTTGTACTTCTCGGCGGTGCCGAAGTCGATGCACAGCGCCTTGCAGTGGCCGATGTGCAGATAGCCGTTGGGCTCCGGCGGGAAACGGGTGTGGACGGTCATTCCCTGGAACTGACCACCCTCTGCGATGTCCTCGTCGATAAAGTTCAGAATAAAGTTTTTGCTTTCCGCTACCGCCTCAGTCTCGGGGGTATTGGTCTTTTTTTCCTCGGTCATTGTCTCACACTCCTTATAAGTCGTACTTTCTTATGGCAAAAAGCCAGAGTAATATTATACTCGCTCCATGGCCGGATTGCAAGTATTTTGCCCGACTCCTTCGCTTTTTTACAGCGCGTCAAACTCGTCACGAGTCAGCAGCAGGTTCAGCGCGTCCAGCAGCCCGCCGGTGGTCAGGTGCTCCGGCAATTGCAGCGTCTGCAAAAGGGCGGCGCGACGCGCGGCGCTGCCGGGGCCGATAAGACCCTTGTCCATCAGGTCGGCGCGGGTGATACCAGCGCCGCAGGGTACAGTGTTCTCTCCTTCAAAGGTGGCGCCGCAGCGGCGCAGCGCCGCCAGCAGTACGTCGGGGGACATGCCTTCCACACCCAGCTTTCCCTCTTTTCCGCCTTTACGCTTGCGGCGCTCCTTGCCGGCCACATCCGGAACATAGGCCTGCCTGATCTGTTGGGGCGGCAGTGCGCCCTTCAGGTAATTGCGGATCACAAAGCCCGCGCCGTCGGGATCGGTCAGCAGGATCACACCCCGCTTTTCCGCCAGGCGGCGGAAATAGGCCAGTTTCTCCTTATCCCGGAACACGCCGAAGCCCTCGGTGGTCAGGATCACCGCGTCCACCACCTGCGACAGCGCGTTTTTATCATAGCGTCCCTCAACAATGATCACTTCCTGCACACGGGGTCTCATCGCGCACCTGCCAATTCCATCAGGAACAGCTTCAGCTCCGCTTCACTGTCCATGCCCCGTTCGCTCTTCATTCGGCGGTCCAATCGCTGGCAGCGGATCACCGCATTGCTGCACCAGTCATGATCTACCTTTCTGGCCGCCTGCATCAGCAGCTTGGCGGGATAGTCGCTGCTCATGTTCCACAGCTGCTTCAGCCAGAAGCGATCCTTTCCCGCGTCCAGCGCCATACGGGCGGTATACAGCCGCCGCAGCTCCTTTCCCACCGCCGCCAGAATGACGATCGGTTCCGTCTGCATCCGCAGAAGATCGGACAGCACCCGGGCCGCGTCGTCATATTTCCCGGCGGTGATGCAGTTGGTCATGTCAAACACCCGGGCGTCCAGCACCGGATCCGCCACCGCGTTGATATCCTCGATGGTGACGCGCTCCTGCTTGGCGTAGGCGGCGATCTTTTCGATCTCCGGCACCAGCTCTGTCATTAGTGTGCCGCAGGTAAACAGCAGATGGTCGGCGGTGGTGGGATCGATATCATGCCCCAACGCCGCAAACCGGCGGCGCAGCCAGTTCATCAGCTGCGCGCGCTCCTGCTGGGCAAACTCCACCACGCAGACATGGGCATCCAGCGCGGCGCACAGCTTCTTCATCTTCCCGTCCCGCTTATACGCCAGCGTGTCGTAAACAAAGATCAGCGTGCAGTACTCCGGAAAATCCTCCAGCAGCGCGATCAGGGCATTGCGCTGTCCCTCGTCCAGTCTGAACAGATCCATGTCCTCCACCGTCACCAGTGTGTGCTGCGCCATCATGGGCATGGCCTCCACCGCCTCAGTCAGCGTCTGGATCGTCAGGCCCTTTCCGTTCAGGTGATGATCATTAAATTCCTCAAATCCGTCCGGGATCAGCAGCTGACGCACCTGCTGCAAATAGCGGGTACGGAGATACGTCTCCTCGCCATGGAAAATATACACATTTTGCAGCTGCTCCGCCTTCAGATCGGCCTTCAGGCGGGCAAAGCCCTTATTCTCCGCCATGTTCTTCTCCTCCGTGAATGGTGATACTGCCTTCTTCATCGGTACGGCGTACCGCCGCGCCTGCCCGCTCCAGCCGCTGGATGGTCTCCGGCGCGGGATGGCCGTAGCTGTTGCTGCCCACGCTGATCACGGCGATCTCAGGTCTTACCGCCTCCAGAAACGACTCGTCTGAGCTGTATCGGGAACCGTGATGGCTCACCACCAGTATCTCAATGTCCGGAATGGGATACTTCCGGATCAGGGCACGCTCCGTATCCCCCTTCATATCGCCGGGGATCAGCACATCAAAATCATTGGCGCTGCCCAGCACCGACAGTCCCTGCTCATTCATATCCCCTTCGCCCACCGGCGGATAGAGGGTTACCATCACGTCGCCTATCGCCGCCAACGTGGTGCGTCTGACCCATACCACCTGGATATCGTACCGCTCCGCCAGCTCCAGCAGTCTGTCCCGGACGCCATACTCATCCTCCATATCCGGCAGATACAGGGTATCCACCCGCATCCGCGTCAGCAGCGTATACAGGCCGTTGGTATGGTCAGCGTGGAAATGGGTGACCACCACCGCTTTCAGATGGTGGAAGCCCATGGCCTCCAGCTCGCCTATCGCGCGGGCGCCGGCATCAATGTAGCCATTGGAGCTGCCGCAGTCCACCAGCATGGCTTCTCCGCCGGAGTACAGCGCCACGCTCTCGCCCTGTCCCACGTCCAGCACCGTGACATTCATGTTTCCGGTGCGGTAGGTCAGCGTATTGCCCCAGACAGCCAGCATCAGCGTGATCACGCACAGTGCCGCGCAGACCAAGTATTTCCGTCCGCGCCACCGCTTGACAGCGCCGCACAGGCCAAAGGCCAGATAGCTGCCCGCCATCCAGATCCGCAGATAGACATTGTCAAAGTAGACCGCGTGATACCGCCAGCGGGTCAGCGCGAAGGCAAGCCACAGCACGCCATGGATCAGGCCATAGGCCGCCCAGCCCAGCGCCTTTCCCAGCGGCAGCCACGCAAAGCCCGCCAGAACAGACACAAACGCCGTCATGAAGCTGTAACCCGCCAGCGGCACCGCCAGCAAATTGGCCAGCGGCGACACCAGCGACAGCGTATTGAAGTAATAGGCCGCCAGCGGCACCGTGCAGATCATGGCGCTCAGTGACACCGACAGGTTGGCCGCAAGGAAGGACAGCAGCCGCCGCAGCCATTTCCTGCCGCCCTGATACCAGTCCAGAAGCAGATGATACAATTTCTCCGCCAGGACCGCGATGCCAAACGTGGCGGCAAAGCTCAGCTGCAAGCTGATGGAAGCGGCGGCAAAGGGGTTCGCCAGCAGGATGACCAGCAGCGCCGCGCCCAGACTGGTCAGCGGATCGCTGTCCCGCCGGCACAGGGGCGCAGTCAGCAGGAATGTCTGCATAACGCAGGCCCGCACTACGGAGGGCGTCATGCCGGTCATGCACATATAGAACAGCAGCGCCCCGATCGCCGCGCCGCAGAACAGACGCCGGCGGCTGCGGGGGATCAGCAGGGCCAGAAGCGTCACCAGAAAGGCGCAGTGCAGACCGGACACCGCAAACAAATGCGTCAATCCCGCGCCCTGCATGACGGTGTAATCCTCGTCGGAAATGTCATATGTCTCGCCGGTCAGTTCAGCTGTTACAAAAGCGGCCGTCCGGTCATCCTCCCATATAGCCCGGATCTTCTCGCAGAAGGCACGGTTCATCCGCTGCGGCAGCCACTGGAGACCGTCTGCCGTCCCAGCTTCGGCGGAAAGCGCGCCCCGTTGGTACAGCAGCGCATAGACGCCCCGCGCCGTAAAGGTGGTCAGCCGGGTCTCGTTGATGTTGGCCGCGTCGTTCCACTGTGCCGTACCGGAGATCTTATTCCCCGGCTGAAGCGTCAGCAGTGCCTCATCGCCATACAGAACGGCCCGTTGGAACGGAGAACCATCGATCCATACCGTCACCTTTGCGCCATAGGTGCTCTCCGCAGCGTAGTCGCAGATCACACCGAAAAAAGGCATCTCCTGTCCGCAGTTTTCCAGCACCGGCTGTTGGACCAGATGCTGATAGCCCGCAAAATACAGCAGCGCCGCGGCGGCGGACACCGCGATCAGCGCCGCGCGGCCTCCCTGTCTCCAGCGCCCCCGCAGCAGCAGCGCCAGCACGAACAGCACCGCCAGTATACCCGCGGCCGGCAGCCGCCACTCGCTCTCCGGGATAAGGGCTGCCGCCAGCGCGGCAGCCGCGAAGGAAAACGCGGCTGTTGCCAAAACACGCATAACGTTCTCCCCTCCCCGCAATGATCGGTTTTTATAGTATAGCAAACTTCCCCCGGTACGGCAATAAAAATCCCGTCCGACCGGACGGGATTTTTATTGCTTATGCTTTTCGTTTTTACTTCATCCGGGCCAGCTTATCGTTGCACTTCTGCAAAAATCGGGCGTTGTCGATGACGGCGCGGGTATGGGTACCCTCACCGATCAGGCCCTCCTCGTCGCTGGCGGTCACCTTGAAGGTGATCATCTTGCCGTTGGCGCTGACGCCGGTCACCTCTGCGGTGGCGGATACCTTCATGCCTACAGGCGTGGGCGCCAGATGGCTGGAGGAGATCTCCACGCCCACGGTACCCTTGCCCTCCGGCAGCTCCTTCTGCACGCACCACATGGCGGCGCACTCCATCAGGCCCATCATATAGGGGGTGCCGAACACCTCCAGTCCCCCGGAGCCAACGGCCCTGGCGGTCATATCGGATGTCACGGTCTTTTCCACGGTATAGGTCATGCCGATCTCGATCATGTTGAAAACCTCCTGTTGTCAGATGCCCAAGCGGGTCCACAAATCATTATAGAACTTCAGCGTTTCCTGGGGCAGGTTGATGTACAGCTCACAGCGGTCCAGCACCTCTGGCGGGGCGGCCATGATGTTGTAGATCTCCTCATCCAGCGGCTCCTCGTACTCCTCCTCATAGTAGGCGGGGTACTCCGCCAGCGCCTCGGCGTTGGGAGAGGCATACCAGATATAGTCCATGTTGGCCAGATTGCACTCGGTGCTGGCGATGAAGTTGATCCACTCCATGGCCTCTTCCCTGTGCTGGCTGGACTTGAGAACACACATGGCGTCCACGAACCAGTTGCTGCCCTCGTCAGGCACCACAAAGGCCAGATCCTCGTTATTCTCCAGCATGGTCAGATAGTCGCCGGCATAGTACATGGCGATGGCGGCGTTTCCGCCCTCCATCTTGCCGAAGATCTCGTCCATGACGAAGGCCTGATACACGCCCTTTTCCTTGGCGTCATAGATCAGCTGGAAAGCTTCCTCCAGCTGGGCCTCGTCAGTGGTGTTGATGTCATAGCCCAGATAGCACAGGGCCGCCATCAGAGCGTCCCGGGAGTTGTTGATCATCAGCACCTGTCCGGCGTACTTCTCGTCGAACATGGCGCTCCAGCTGGTGATGGGCTCGTCCACCATGGCGGTGTTGTAGATGATGCCCACCGTGCCCCAGGTATAGGGAACGGTGTACTTGTTCTCCGGGTCATAGCTGAGGGACTTGTACTGGTCGTCGATAAGGGCATAGTTGGGGATGGCGCTGTAATCCAGCTCCGAGAGCATGTCCTCCTGGATCAGCCGGCCGATCATATAGTCGGAGGGCACGATCACGTCAAAGTCCGCGCCGCCCATCTTGATCAGGGAGTACAGCGCCTCGTTGCTCTCCGCCGTCTGGTAGTTGACGCGGATGCCGGTCTCCTCCTCGAACTGGGTGATAAGATCCTCGTCGATGTACTCGCCCCAGGAGCACACGTTCACCACCCGGTCAGACCGGGCGGCAGCGCCGGTAAAGATCAGCACCGCCAGCAGCACGCAGGCAAGGCCGCCCGCCGTGAGCTTCTTCCACAGGCCGCCATTGCGCCGTGATTCGGGCACGTTAGCCGCCGCGCCCTCGCGATGGTGATGGTGCGCGTGGTGCTGGGCGTGATTCTCCCGGATGTTGATGATGGCCAGCAGCAGTATCACCGTCACGAACAGCAGCGTGGAGATGGCGTTGATCTCCGGGCTGACACGCTTCTTGGTCATGCCGTAGATGGTCATGGCCAGGGTAGAAGCGCTGGTACCGGCGGTGAAGTAGCTGATGATGAAATCGTCGATGGACATGGTGAAGGCCGTCAGCGCGCCGGACACGATGCCGGGCTTGATCTCGGGAATGATGACCTTCCAGAAGGCCTGCATCCAAGTGCAGCCCAGATCCTGTGCCGCGTCCACCAGATTGCGGTCCATCTGCCGCAGCTTTGGCCCTACGGACAGGATCACATAGGGGATGTTGAAGCACACATGGGCGATCAGCAGCGTGCCGAAGCCCATGGTCAGCCGTTCCGGCAGCACCACGGCGCTCTGCCAGCTGTTGACCCACCCCGCAAACGCGCCCCAGCCGTTGAAGAACACCACGAACAGCAGGCACAGGCTGACGCCGGTGACGATATCCGCGTTCATCATGGGGATGTTGTTGACGGCCATCAGGCTGTTGCGGGCCTTGCGGCGCATGCCGTAAAAGCCGATGGCGGCAAAGGTACCGGCGATGGTGGCGATAATGGTAGCCAGCAGAGACACCAGCAGTGTGATATACACGCTGTGCATAATGAGCCGGTTCTGAAACAGCTGCTGATACCAGTGGAGGGAAAAGCCCTTCCACACACTGGAGCTGTTTCCGGCGTTGAAGGAGAAAACGATCAGGATGATGATGGGGGCGTACAGGAACAGGCCCGTCAGGATCATCAGAAGGCGGTCGCCCGCAGTATTGGTACGGCGCTGTCTCATAGCATCACCGCCTGTTCCTCGCCCTCGCCGAAGCGGTTCATCACCAGCATGCAGATGACCACAATGATCATCATGACAAGAGAGATGGCCGCGCCCAGCTGGGGATTATACGCGCCGCCCAGGAACTGCCGCTCGATCAGGTCGCCCAGCAGCAGCTCGGTACCGCCGCCCAGCATACGGCTGATGGCGAAGGTGGACACCGACGGCACGAACACCATGGTAATGCCGGACAGCACGCCCGGCAGGCTCAGCGGCAGGATCACCTTACGGAACACGGTGACATTGTTGGCGCCCAGATCCCGGGCCGCCTCCAGCAGGGAATAATCCAGCTTCACAATGACAGAGTAGATGGGCAGGATCATGAAGGGCAGGTAGTTATACACCATACCCAGCACCACCGCGCCCTGGGTGTTCATCATGGAAAAATACTCGATATTGCTGCCGGTGATGCTGTTATACAGGGCGATGATGCCGATCTTCTGGAACAGTTGGTTCAGAAGGCCGTTGTTTTCCAGAATGGTCATCCATGAGTACGTCCGCAGCAGAAAGTTCATCCACATGGGCAGCATGATCAGCACCATGGCGGTTTTCTGGAAAGATACCGGCTCACGGCTGAGGAAATAGGATACGGGATAGCCGATCAGCAGGCAGATGGCCGTGGCGATCAGCGCCAGCTTGAAGGAACGCCCGAACACGGCGGCATAGTCGCCCATCTGCACGAAATTATCCAGCGTGGCACCGCCCTCCCCATTGGAGAAGGCGTAAATGACCATGATGATAATGGGAGCCACCACAAAAATGGCCATCCATACCACATAAGGCACCGCGAAGCGGGAGAGCTTATTCTTCATCCTCGCTCTCCTCCTCTTCCAGCTCCGCGCTGGCGTCCGCCAATTCCTCATACTCCTCGGAATAGGAGGAGTAGTCGCCGAACATACCGGAGTATTCGCTCTTCTTCATGATGTGGAAGCCCTCCGGGTCGATCTTCACGCCGATCCGCGCGCCCACCGGCGAGTGGTCGGTGGTCTGGATCAGCCATTTGAAGCCGCGGAAGTCCACGATGATGTCGTACTGCATCCCCTTGAAGGTCACGTTGGTAACCGTGCCGATGAGCTGGCCCTGCTCCACGGGGACGATGTCGATGTCCTCGGGCCGGATGACCACATCCACCGGCTCATTCTCGGCAAAGCCGCCGTCCACACAGGGAAACTCCTTGCCGTACATTTTCACGACCTTATCCCGCACCATGATGCCGTTGAGGATATTGCTCTCGCCGATGAAGTCCGCCACGAAGGCGTTCTTCGGCTCGTTGTAGATATCCTCCGGCGTGCCGATCTGCTGGATACGGCCCTTGTCCATCACCACCACGGTGTCGGACATGGTAAGGGCCTCCTCCTGATCGTGCGTCACATATATAAACGTTATGCCCATCTGCTGCTGGATACGCTTCAGCTCGTTCTGCATATCCTTGCGCAGCCGCAGATCCAGTGCGCCCAGCGGTTCGTCCAGAAGCAGCACCTTCGGACGGTTCACCAGCGCCCGGGCAATGGCCACCCGCTGCTGCTGGCCGCCGGACAGCTGGTCGATGCGGCGGCGGTCAAAGCCCTTCAGGCTGACCACCTCCAGCATCTCGGTAACACGCTGCCGGATCTCGTCCTCCGGCACCTTGGCGATGCGCAGGCCGAACGCGATGTTTTCAAACACATCCAGATGCGGAAACAGCGCGTATTTCTGGAACACTGTGTTGATCTGCCGCTTATGCGGCGGAACGTCATTGATCCTCACCCCGTCAAAGGTCACATCACCGGATGTGGGCGTCGTAAACCCACCGATGATCCGCAGCGTCGTGGTCTTGCCACAGCCGCTGGGCCCAAGCAGCGTGAGGAATTCGGAATCGTTGATGTAAAGATTGATGTTGTCGAGAACCAGCTCGTCGTCAAACGCCATGCAGAGATTCCGCAGGCGAATCAACTCTTTGGACATTTATCCTCCCCCGTTCATAAAAAAGATGTTTTCGCCTCTTCTCTCTGTACTCACCGAGGGCCTGACTGGCCTGTATTTTTCGTTGAAATTTGGCATGCCGTAAACGGCAACACCACTATATATAAAAAGGGGTAAAATGTCAATAAAAATCGTAAAAGATCCGCGGTTTTGAAAATCTGTCCGGACACACCGCGAAAAACGCCGCCATGGCATCCCGCAAATCGATCGCGCATCGCAAAAGGCCGCAGTCTTCAAACAGCAAAGACTGCGGCCTTTTCTCGATCCTGTCGCTTTCCTTCAGAATGCCCAGTTGCCATTCCGGAAAATGGGCACGGTCTTTCCACCGGCGCACACCGCGTCGATGTTCATGTCCTGAGAGCCGATCATAAAGTCCTCATGGATCATAGAATCGTTGACACCCAGCGCGCGGCACTCCGCCAGCGTCCTGTTCTGGAAATCCTGAATGGTATCGGCAAAGCCCATACCCAGCGCCAGGTGGCAGGCGGCATTTTCGTCAAACAGGGTATTGTAGAACAGGATACCGGACCTGCGGATCGGAGAATCATAAGGAACAAGCGCACATTCACCCAGATAGGCGCTGCCCTCGTCCATGGTGATCAGCTTGGTCAGCAGCTCATTGTTGACCTCTGCGTGCCATTCCACCGCCTTGCCCTCATGGAACCGGATCCAGAATCTGTCGATCAGCTGCCCCTGATAGCTGAGCGGTTTGGTAGCGTAAACGATACCCTCGGCCTCGCCCCGCTTGGGAGAGATGAAGCACTCCTCGCTGGGAATGTTGGGGTTAAAGACGATGCCCTGCAAGCTCTTTTCGCTGCCGCCGCAGAACCGTCCCTCCGGGATCATGCCGACCGTGAAATCGGTGCCGGCAGCGCTGGTATAGTGCAGCTTCTCGATACGCAGGCTGTTGAGGTAGGCGCAGCGGTCATGCAGGTCCTTATTGTGGGCCTCCCACGCGGCGATGGGGTCGCTGTCCACACGGGAGGTCGCGAGAATATTTTCCCACAGCTTTTCCACCGCGGCGGCAGGCCGCAGCTCCGGAAACAGCTTTCTGGCCCAGGCCTTACCGGGTACGGCGGCAATGCACCACTGGTACTTGTTCTCGATGGCGTCGCGGTAGGGCTTGGCAATGGGATAACGCTTCTGCTGGGCCTTGGCCATCTTGACCTGATCGATACCCTTCAGGCCGTCCGGATCCTCGCTGATCAGATAGATGCGGCAGGGAATGGTGTCCACATAATGCTGCCAGCGGGCCTCCTCATAATTCTCCACCTTGCCCAGGGTCGTCAATGTGCGGTAACGATAGTGGATCTTCTGCAGGGGCTGGTAATTCCAGTCCACCACCACTTTTTTGGCCTTGCACTTATAGCACTCCTCTACCAGCATCTTTACAAATTCAGGCTGATCCAGATCCGCTTCAATAAAAACCTCCTGCCCCGGCTGGATATTCACGCCGCTGCGGGCGATCAAACGGGCATAGCTGCGCAATACAGTCTTTTTCATATATCATGCTCCTTTTCGTTTGCATTGTTTTTCCTGTACAGTATACCACCGCGCCCGCAGTTTGAAAAGCGCCGCGCGAAACTTTTATGGAGATCGGACCGCAAAGGCGATCCCCGGCCGCAAGACTGGGGATCGCCTCTATCATCGTATTCCGCGATCCCGGAACGGGATGCGTTTTTCGGGCAAAAAAGCGCAAGTCGAAGCGGACGCCGCTATTCCTGCTTCTCAGGATGATCTGCCGCCGCTGTTTCGTCTGTGTCCCGCCGCGTTACCTGTATCTCCTCGATGCGGTGATTCTCCACCCGGGTGACCCGCACGGTCAGATCGCCGCAGGTAAAGCTGTCGCCGGCCTCCGGTACGCGGCCGAACTGCTCCATGACCCAGCCGCTGACGGACACCATCTCTGACTCGGACTTGAGCTGGAAATACGCGGCGAAGTCCTCGAAGTCCATGCCCGCGTCCACGGCGTAGGTGTCCGGCCCCAGCTTCCGGAGGAACACCTCCTCCTCGTCGTGCTCGTCCCAGATCTCGCCCACCAGCTCCTCCAGAATGTCCTCCATGGTCACGATGCCGCAGGTGCCGCCGTACTCGTCCACCACCACCGCCACATGGGTCTTGGCCTGCTGGAGCTTCTTCAGCAGCAGGCGGATCGGCTCGTTTTCCAGTGCGAACACCGGCGGGGAGATGATATCCCGCAGCGGCTTCTCCGTCACGCCGCAGCCCACGTAGAAGTCCTTCTGGTGTACGGTGCCCAGAATGTGATCAATGGAATCCTCATAGATCAGCAGGCGGGAGTACTTGGTCTGGGTAAACAGCGCCGCCACCTCCTCCTTGCTGGCCGTGACGGGCAGCGCCGCCAGATCCACGCGGTGGATCAGGATATCCTGGGCCACCTGCTCGGAAAAGCCGATGGCGTTTTTCAGCAGCTCGCCCTCGTCCCGGTCGATGCTGCCGTCCTGCTGTACCTCGTCCACCAGCATCAGCAGCTCCTCCTGAGACATTTTACTCTCGCCGTTAAGGCGGAACACACGGCTCAGCAGCTTCTTCCACAGGGAGAACAGCAGATTCAGGGGCATCAGCACCCAGATCAGCACCCGCAGGATCGGCGCGGAGAACATGGCGAACCGCTCGGCGCAGTCCTTGGCGATGCTCTTGGGTGAGATCTCGCCGAAGATCAGCACTACCACGGTCACCACCACCGTAGAGATCGTGGCCCCCGCCTCGCCGTAGTGCCGGACAAACAGCACCGTGCCGATGGACGCGGTGGCGATATTGACGATATTGTTGCCAATGAGGATGGTGGACAGCAGCCGGTCATACTGCTCCAGCAGCTTCAGCGCCAGCGCCGCGCTCTGACTGCCCTTCTCCGCCAGCGTCTTCAGCCGTGTGGTGTTGGCGGAGGAAAAGGCCGTTTCCGTGGCTGAGAAATAGGCGGACAGCAGCAGGCATGCCGCCATAACAATGATACAAGTTGTGGTTGACAATATTAAGTAACTTCCTTTCTGTCGTCTGTTTTTTGCCTGTAAGCCACGGCCTATAGGCGCAAAAAAGCACGTCTGCCCCGCCTTGCGCAGCGCAGATATGCTCCCGTAAACAGATGGCAGTTCAGCTGGTTACCCGGATAGTCACCGCCGTCAGTATCCATATAAGCGAGCTCCCTCCTTGCGTTATAATTAGTGGTAGTATACCGAAAAAGCAGTCCAGCGTCAAGTAAAGTATTTGTGAAGGTCCCTCGAATAAGATCCCCTCTGCGCTTATACCCGCGAAAGCACTTGCCCGATGGGGCCGTCGATGACCAGATCCGCGCCGATATCCGCGCCGACGGTTCCTTTATTGATGACCACCAGCTTGCGGCCCCGGTAATAGCGCACCAGTCCCGCCGCCGGATAGACTACCAGCGATGTACCGCCGATGATCAGCATATCGGCATCCTGGATATAGCGCAGCGCCTTGTCCATCACGGCTTCATCCAGCCCCTCCTCATACAGCACCACATCCGGCTTGATGTCGCCGCCGCAGGCACACTTGGGTACACCGGTGCTGTGCAGGATGGCATCCAGCCCGTAGGCTCTGCCGCACCGCTCACAGTAGTTCCGCAGTACGCTTCCGTGCAGCTCCAGCACCTCACGGCTGCCAGCCTTCTGATGCAGGCCGTCAATATTCTGCGTAATGACCGCCTTCAGCTTTCCCTGGGCTTCCCACTGCGCCAGCTTGCGATGGGCCGCGTTGGGCCGCGCATCGGGCGAAAGCATCTTGGCACGATAGAAATCGTAAAATTCGGCCTTGTGCGCCATATAAAAGCTATGGCTCAGCATCGTCTCCGGCGGGTATCTGAACTGCTGGTGGTACAGCCCGTCCACGCTGCGGAAATCCGGGATCCCGCTTTCGGTCGACACGCCCGCGCCGCCGAAAAACACAATATTGTCGCTGCCGTCCACCAGTTCTTTCAGTCTACGGATCTTTTCGTCCATACGTCCTCCTTATTCAACATAGGAATTTTCCACTTTTACCACCGCGCGATAATTTCCCTCCAGTCCCTCCACCAGCTGACGGATCCGCTCCGCCACCTGCGGACGGGTCAGCCGCTCATCAAAGGGCACCACCGCGTCGAAGATCAGGTTAGTATGCGTCTGTCCGGGTACGATCCGGAAATCATGAATGGTGATGCGGCTGTCAATGGATTTTACCAGCTCCGCCACCTTCTGATGCAGCGCCGTGACGACAGGGTCGCCCACTACCACCGGATCCATATGGATCACTGCCTCGCAATGCAGCTTCCGGGCCAGCTCCGCCTCGATATTGTCGATCACATCGTGCAGCTCCAGCACCTGACCGTCGGCAGGCACCTCCGCGTGGAGGGAAATGATGCGGCGGCCCGGTCCATAGTCGTGGACCACCAGATCATGAACGCCTACCACCGTATCATGCGCCATGACCAGCGATTCTATCTCCCGCACCAGCAGGGGATCCGGTGCCTGTCCCAGCAGGGGGCTGATGGTATCACGGGCCGCCTGTACCGCCGACCAGAGGATGAACAATGCCACCAGCAGGCCCACCCAGCCGTCCAGCTGTACGTTGGTCAGCTTCCCGAGGATCATGGACAGCAGCACCGCGGCGGTGGCGACAGTGTCGCTGAGACTGTCAGCGGCGGTGGCCGCCATGGCGGCAGAGGAGATCTTTTTCCCCACAGCCCGGTTATAGCTGTACATATACAGCTTTACGCCGATAGAGACCAGCAGGATCGCAGCCGCCAGCCACGAAAATGTCACCGTCTCCGGGTGGAGGATCTTATCCGCTGAGGACTTGGCCAGCTCCGCGCCCATCAGCAGGATCAGTCCGGCCACCACAAGCCCGGAGATATACTCCATCCGCCCGTGACCAAAGGGATGTCCCGCGTCGGGCTTTTTTCCGGCCAGCCGGAAGCCCAGCAGCGTCACCACAGAGGAGCCTGCGTCAGACAGGTTGTTGAAGGCGTCCGCCGTTACGGCGATGGAGCCGCTGAGCGCGCCCGCCGCCAGCTTCCCGGCAAACAGCAGCAGGTTCAGGCCGATGCCCACAAACCCGCAAAGCGCGCCCCAGGCCCGGCGCACCGCGCCATCTGTCACCTGTTCCCGCCGGGGAATAAACCATTTCGCCAAAAGTGAGATCATATTCTTATCCTTTCCGGATCTGTTCCCGCGTGGGATAGACCCAGCGCTTTGTCAGCCCGTATACCAGTGGGATCGCATACAGCAACACCGCGTATGGGATGGCTTCAGCGCCGACACCCAGCATCATCAGCGGAATACTGCATGCAATATTCCAGGGGATCAGCGGCGAGATCACGATGCCGCTGTTTTCCATATCCACCGCCTGCTCGTTCCGGTCATGATAGCTGTGGTGCAGCAGCTGATTGCCCATCACGATCACCACCGACTGGTTGCAGAAAAGCGCGGCGGCCGTGAAACTCACCACCGCAGTGGCGGCAAACCGCCCGCAGCGTCCGGCGATCTTCTCCACCAGGCCCGCGGCGCCGCGCAGAACGCCGATGCCGTCCAGCAGTCCGGCCAACAATCCGGTGGTAAACACAAGCGCCGCCGGACTGATCATGGAGATGATGCCGCCGCCCGACAGGATATCCTTCAGTTGTCCCGCCGCCGGAGCGTATCCCAGCACCGCGGCCTTCAGCATTTCGAAAAAGCCCATGCCCTGCACGAACACGCTGACCGCGCCCGCCGCGGCCACGCTCAGCGCGATGCTGACCAGCACCGGGACCTTTACCAGCGGCAGTATCAGCATGACTGCCGCCGGAAGCAGCGCCCACGGAGAGATGACGGCACTTTCCCGCAGCGCCCGCAGCAGCGTCTCGTCCACCGTGCTGATCGGATAGCGGACCGACAGCACGCCATACGCCGCCGCAGTCAGGAGCACAGGCAGCGCGCCGGTGCGCAGCATGCCGCGAAGGTTGTCATACAGCTCGGTGCCCGTCGATGCCGCTACCAGCGCGGCAGAAGAAGAGGCCGGTGAACACCGGTCGCCAAAATACGCCCCGGACAGGATCGCCCCTGCCGTGACCGCCTCGCTGACGCCGTCGGAGCGTGCCAGTGCCATCAGCACGATGCCCGCCGTACCGATCACGCCGAAGGAGGTACCCAGCGCGTAAGAGATCAGGCTGGTCAGCAGAAACGCCACCAGAATGAACAGGCTGGGCGAGATGGTCTGCACACCGTAATAGATAAAAAATACGATCGTACCGGCGCTGCGCCACAGGGCGGTGATCGCGCCGATAAAAATAAAGATCCGCAGTACGATCAGGATCTTGCGGCCTTCCGACCAGGCCATGCGCCACATTGCGCCGACAGTGTTTCCCCGGCGGCGGCCCCATATGCCGAATAGCGCCAGCCCCAGCAGCAGCGCCCACAGGAAGGAACGGCCTGTGATCAGACACGCGGCCATGGCGCACAGGAACAGGGCAAAGCAGATCAATACGCTCATTTTGCCTCCCGGATCGTCAGCGTCATCTGGCAGCACAGGCGATCCAGATCTTCGTCTGTTCCGGCGTTCAGCCGCAGCCTGCCGCCGCAGCGCCGGCAGACCAGATCCACCGCGTCACGATGTACCCGGATCCCGTATTCGTGACTCCCGCAGGTGCAGCGGATGCCGTCCCGGGCGGCGATATCCTTCAGCTCCGACAGCACCTCATACATGATGACGTTATCGGTAAAGGCTTCTTTTTCCTCACATTTTTCCTTTTCCGCCCGGATGGCCAGCTCCTCCATGGCGCGGCGCACCTGGTCTGCCTCGCCGGCATAGCAGCAAAGCTGCTTTGTCTCCGGGCAGGCCAGTCCCACACCCCGGCCCGTCAGGACCGCGGCGGCGTCTACCTCCGCATGATGCTCGCCGCCGCACAGGCCGCAGGGCACCCACAGGCGGAACTTCGCCCCGTCCGTCTGTATCTCCAGCTCGCTCTCACCGCATTCGCAGGCAACGCGGGCCGCGGCGGCCTGTAGGGCGAACACGCTGCGGCTGCCCAGTACCGCCTTGCCGCATCTGGGACAGATATATCCAAAGCTGCGCACTTCTTCCATCGATATCACTCCACTTCGCTGATGGCATGGTTATTTGCCTATTATACGCTATTGCGGCCGGCATTTCCAGTCCCCTTCCCGGATTTTTCCCGTTTTTCCGCACAAGAGCATTGACACGGCCGCCGGCAGGATACTATTATTAAAAGCAGACAAGGGGGCGTATCTATGACCGATGGACATATCATTCGTTCTGTGGCAAAGGCCATGGAGCTTTTGCAGCTGTTGTCCGACAGCGGACAGCAGCTGTCCCTGACGGAGCTGTCCCAGCGCTCCGGCCTGCCCAAGAGCACCGTCTTCGGGCTGCTGAGCACCATGCGGGACTATGACGTAGTGGCACAGAGCAAGGATGGCCGCTATATGCTGGGGATGCGGCTGTTTGAGTACGGCTGCCGGGTCAGCCGGACATGGGATATCTCGCATCTGGCCCGGCCGCATATGGAACAGCTGGCGGCACAGATCAATGTATCCGCAGTGCTGTCGGTCCGCGAGGGCGACCATGTGATCACGCTGGAGCAGGTAGAGGGCCACAGCAGTCTGCGGGTCGTGTCTGACGTGGGCGGACGCCTGCCCATGCACTGCACCTCCCAGGGAAAGGTGTTTCTGGCCGCCATACCAGATAACGAAGTCATCGCCCTGCTGGGGCGAAAGCCGCTGCCTGCCTATACGCCCCACACGATCACTGACACGGAAGCGCTGCTGCGCACACTGGAAACGGTGCGCAGGCAGGGATACGCGGTAGAGGACGGCGAATATAAGATCGGTCTGCGTTCTGTTTCCGCGCCGGTATACGCCGTGGACGGGACGCTGAAATATACCATCGGCGTGGTCGGCATGTTCCGCAACATACGGGCCGATGAATTTCTGCAAGCCGTAGATATGGTGGTTTCCGCCGGAAAAATGATATCCGCCGCCTTTGGCTATAAGGGGTAGAAAAATTCCAATAAAAGGAAGCTGCGTCGAAGAATGTCGAGCGAAATTTGTGATGAGTCGACAAGAACGGCTTGAA